>BNJT01001349.1_pt1 | contig 98904 bp, 171 predicted proteins | sample 8540491 | NCBI WGS metagenome assembly BNJT01 (sample SAMD00202455, study PRJDB9452) | human saliva metagenome | host: Homo sapiens | reverse complement strand
GAAGTGCAGGCTGCTTTTCATGATGATGGAAAAACGCGTAATATTTTAGACTGTACATCATGTAGCAGCCGTACCTGCTCCCTGCCGACTTATTGACTGAACGAACAGGAATAACATGCAGAACCCCTCTTCAGAAAAACCGACAGCCGGTTGTTCGCATCCGTGGCAATACTTTCTGCTGGTGTACGCTTTGAGCGGCGCCGTTTTTGGCTGCTGTCTTTGTGCTCAAACACAGTCCTCTGCCTGATAATCTGCCGCTGACCGACATCGGCGCGGCACTCACCCGACGGTTGCCGCCGCGTTGCTGCGTTACTGCGAGGGTGGAATGGCGGCGAGTGCGCGGACTGTTTGGACGTGTGTTTGATTACGGGCGGATCAAGCATTCTGCCTATTTTTGGACGGCAATACTGAGTTTTTCCCTCTGCTTTATCTGCTGACTTATGTCGCGATACGCCAAACAGGACAAACCATACCTGCCTTATCCGTATCGTTTGCGCCGCTTGCCGGTGCGTTCGTCATGTTCTTTATCGCGGCAGTTGCCGAGGATGGGCTATGCCGCCTACGCTACGGAAAGCCCGCAACGGCGTTTTACTCCGCCTCATTACGGCGCTGATTATCGGGGTGCCGTGGGCATTGTGGCACTTTGCCGTCCATGATTGCCGTGGGGCAATCTGCCGAACTGATTGCATGGGGGCTGGCAGGGACGGTTGCCGTGAGGGATTATCTATGCATGGCTGTATAACGGCAGCGGCGGTTCGGTATTTGTATTGATTGCGTGCCCACACGGTTGCCAATACCGCGCACGGAGCTTTCCGGGTGGACGGGCGGCATATGAAAACGACAACGGTATGATTCCATACGGAATCATCATCATTACGGCGGCAGCAATTGTGATGGGTTTGGGGCGTAAGGCGATGTGTTCATCTGATAGCAAGCAGGTGTAGGCTGGGCCATGATCAACAAAACCTCAATCCTGCCAAGATATTGGGTTTATCAATCCAACCCTATGACGGCACGCCTTGGGTTAGAGATAGGTCGTTTCGTTTGTAACCGGACAGGAGAAAACCATGAGAGTAACGAGTGCAGCCATTGTTAATGGTGAGTTTGAAGATAAATACGGCAAGCGGGGCGGGCAGTTTAGTCCGAACGGGATGCCAACTTATTCGGTGCCGTTTGAAATCAGCGGTGCGCCGGAGGGGACGAAATCGTTTGCGGTGGTGCTGGAGGACAAGGATGCGGTTACGGCGAGCGGTTTTGTGTGGATACATTGGCTGATAGCGGATTTGGAGCGTACTTCGGTGGCGGAAAACGAGAGTGTTTCGGCCAAGGATTATGTCAGGGGGCGAACAGTTGGGCGAGTGTGTTGGGCAAATTTGAGATTGAAGAGGCCCTCATGCTATGGCGGGATGGCGCCGCCGAACTGCCGCCATCGCTACGAGCTGATTGTGTATGCGTTGGATACGAAGCTGAACCTACCGCGCGGTTTCCGTTTCAACGACCTGCATTTTTGCGATGCAGGGCATGTGTTGGCTTCGGCTTCGGTGATGGGGACTTATGATGTGTGAGGGCCGTCTGAAAACAGGAAAGCGCCTGTATCAGGGCATCTCTTTGTAGTTCTTTAAGGAAATGCTGATGTTATGGCGGAGGCCGTCTGAAACTGAGTTTTCAGACGGCCTTTGTTGTTCATGGCGGTTTGCGATGTTATCGATGCTACGAGAAATCAAACAATTCCCGCTGATGCCTGCTCTTTGGTCACGCGCACGTCGGTTTCGCCGTCGGCAAAGTGATGTGCAGTTTCTGCCCTTGCTTCAAAAACATCGGCGTTGCGGATGACTTGCCCGCGTGTGTTTTTGACGACGGAGAAGCCGCGCTCCAGAATTTGCTGCGGCGAGACGGCTTCGAGCAGGGCGGTTTGGGCGGTCAGGCTTTGGCGGCGTTGGGCGACAGCAGTTGGCGGAAGGCGTGCGACAAGGTCGTCTGAAAGCGGTCGATGTCTTGCCGGTAAACGGAAATATCGGGGCGGAAATGTTGTGCAGGGCTTGGGTTTTGGCGTTCGAAACGGGCGGTGTGGGCGCGGACGTTTTGCGTCATCGAGTAGGACGAGGGTTTGCGCCAGTTGTGGATGTAAGTGCGCTGTTCGTCGAGTTTTTGGCGCGGGCGGCGGATTGCCGCGCGAGCCAGTCGAGCTGGCTGGCATCAAACAGCGTTGTTCCAAAACGGTTTTCAGACGACCTTTGGCTTGGGTGAGGCGGCGTAACGATTCTTGGCGGTTGGGGCTGACCAGTTCCGCCGCGCCGGTCGGTGTAGGCGCGCGTGCGTCGGCGACGAAATCGGCAAGCGTGAAATCGGTTTTCGCGTCCCACGCCGCTGACGACGGGAATCGCGCAGGCTTCGATATGCGCACGACCGGTTCTTCGTTAAACGCCCAGCAAGTCTTCAATGCTGCCGCCACCGCGACAGACCAATCAACATCGCATTCGGCGCGTTGTGATGCGGTTTTAATCAACGGGCAATCGAGACTCGCTGCCCGCGCCTGAACGGCGGTCGGATAAAACGATGACGAATTTCTGGGCGCGCGGCGTTTTCAAAGGTGGTAACGACATCGCGCAATGCCGCCGCCGCCAGACTGGTTACGATGCCGATACATTGCGGCTCGGGTGGGTAAAGGTTTCTGCGCTCCGCCGCAAACCCGCCTTCCGCCTGCAACTGCGCCTTCAGCCGCTCGTAGCTGTAAAAGCCGAGCCTCAAACCCTTTGGAGCTGCACTTCGTTCACCGTAATCTGAAATTCGCCCGCGCCTCGTAAATACTGATTTTGCCCGCCACTTCGATATGGTCGCCTTCTTTCAAAGGTTTCGCCAAACGCGCCGCCGCTTAAACATCGCGCAACGCACCTGCGCGCAGCTGCTGAGCGAAAATAATAATGCCCGTGGCGGCACAGGTCAGATTGGAGCACTTCGCCTGCAATCCACAAACCAGCAAGATGGTCTTCCAGCAAGGCTTTGGCGAGAGCGTTGAGTTCGGATGCGGAAATGGAGGAGGGCGCGAAGAGTTCGGACATTGGGAGGCGGGAAGAAAGAAAGGTTGGATTATAAGTTTCTCAGACGAGGTTTGTATGGCGAGGTCGTCTGAAGAAATCTTTGCCGGATATTATTTTAATAGTGTGTTGTGCATACAGACGCAAAAGCATTGCAGGATGCTGTTATGAAACATATTTTGATTGATTTGAAAAGCGATCAACGGAGAGCATCGCAATTGAGCGGAGTGGGTGGAAAACTGTCATATCTGGCTTTTTCTGGGAAAGCTGCAACACTTTATCGGTGGAGCTGCAGAAGCCTGTATGCAGAGTTTGAGGAAAAATGTTCCTTTTCATGCGGGTTTGCAAGACAGGCATGCGTCAGATTTTTATCTTGCCTATTATTTAGAAGGAGCAAGATTACAGATTTCAGGACAAGGAGGGCATTGATATGCATTCTTTCGAGGACAGGGGTTGATGTTTTAGTTGCAGACATTTTGGAAGATACGCACTTTGTGTAATGTGAGGGTGTTGTCAGATTGGGAGGTTTGGAGATGCAGGGAAGAATGAGTGTAGTGGAAATGAGGAAGAAAGACGAGGAAAGCGTACTGTCGATTCTGCACTCTACATTGTTGACAGCTTGTTTTAGGCATCGCAGCATTTTGATAAGTGCCAGAAGGATTCAATTTGGTTTTAAATACACTAAAGCCATGCAAGATCCTGGAACAATATTTGTGTCGTCGGTGTTGCAGGTGGAGTTTCACAACATTTTGGATAGAGGCAACAGCATAATAAAGCAGTTGTTGAACATATGATCAACAAAGAGTTGATAGCACTAAATCACGTCAATAATCACCTTCAGTTTCATTTTCACAAAGATGAATTATTGGCCACTGTACTTTGCAGCTTTATGTTGAACAGTCAAGCCTAAAACTGTTTGTGCCTTCAAAATGTTTTACGAACAAAAATAATAGATATCGGTTTAAATTCGGAAGATAATGATTTGAAGCAAATGATTTCGATATTGTGCGACTCAAAAATCTTGAAAAAGTAAAGGAGAAAAGTTGAATATCTTTCACAGGATGAAATAGAGGTAATTAAAAACAAATGGTGGGGTAGTTAAAGAAATTTATAGTAAGCCAAAAGAAAGATTTAAGAATCATGCAGGAAGTTCAAGCATAGAACGTCGGCACAGAGCCTGCCAGCAGAGAAAACATGACCAACCAATGCATTTTAAATCCGCCTTGAGAATTGGAGGATGGGCATATTGAAATGTTAATCGACCGTCTGGCAGAAACAGGGAAAGTTGTTACCTGCTAGCGAATCAGGTACAGATTATTTATAAATAGTACTCGATAAATATGCCAGAGGCCGCCCAGATGCCCAGCTCCATCAAATCATCGAGCGCCATTGGCAACGCCCCAATCCGTTTTTATCTTTCCTGCTCAAACCCTTATCCAAATAGCGCCACTGCGTCGTGGCGCGATGATTTCGTTCAGGCCGTCTGAAAAGCGAAAAGCTGCCCATGCCCGTAGTCGTGGTCGGCAATATCCACGCGGGCGGGACAGGGAACGCCGATTGTCGCCGCGCTGGTGTCGGGCTTGCAGAAAAAGGCGTAAAGGTCGATATCATCAGCCGGGGCTACAGGCGCAAGAGTAAGGCAGTTCATGGCTGAATACCGAGAGCCGTGCGGAAGATGGGGCGACGAGCCTTGCTGCTGTTCCGTAAAACCGGCGCGCCGACGGCTGTGGGCAACCGTGCGAGCAGGTAGGGAGCGTTGCTGGCGGCTGCCGACATCGGGCTGATTGTGGCGGACGACGGTTTGCAGCATTACGCGCCCTGCGACGGGATGTGGAAATCGCGGTGTTTCGGCGGCGGATACAGGGCGGACGGATTTCGGATTTGCTGCCAACGGCGGTGCGCGAACCTTTGTCGCGTTTGGATTCAGTGGATGCGGTCGTTGTCAGCGGCGGCAAGGCGGATGCGTGTCGTTTGCGCCGCCTGACGTGTTTTCACAGCCGCATCGAACACGGGCGGCACCGGTTTGAACCAGCCGTCCGAAATACTGGAGGCAGGCTTTCAGCTGGAGCTAAAGCACGTAGCCGCCGGTAAAGCGTCGCCAAACCGGGCGCACGGTTTTGTTTTTGGGCGATTCGTCGCGCCATGCACGTCGTTGAACCAGACGCGCCGCATCGCCGGGACCGTGCGACATCGCAGCGGCAGACTTTGGCCGGATGCGGACGCCGGTACGAGCGCTGAAAAGCGATGCGGTCAAGTTTTCAGACGGCATCCAATCTCGAAACCATGCGCATGGGTGGTTGCCCGTTTGTGCGATAATCGAACCGATTTGGCGGAATTTGTGTTGGGACGGCTGGAAGATGTGTCCGAGGTCGCCCGGAAAAACGTCTCCTCAGCACCATAATTAGGACGCATAGATGCCGTCACGGTGACCGGTCGATAGTTTTACTGTTTGCGTTCATTTTAGATCGCTTATTAAAAGGAGTCGATATAAACGAAACACCATGATGTGCCTTTTCGCCGCTTTGGCATTGTGTGCCAACGCGTTTGCCGCAGCCGCCTGGCAACGCGTCGCTGGAGCGTTGCTGGATACGCAGAAATTACGACAGGGGATGTGGAAAGCAAATATGATCGACGGTACCACGTCGCATTTCCAGCCAAAGCATGCCGACAATGCCAGTCAGCCCAAGCTCCCGCGGGCAGCAAGGGAACAGGTTGCGGCAGTCGACCGTTACCGTGAAAAGCGTGCGCCAGTTTATTGCGCTGGAGTTGAAACGGAAGTTGCGGCAAACCGCCATTGGAAAGTGCGAAGACTACGTTTTACGCAAGAGGAAATCGACGGGAATGACTGCATACAGTGGTCGCCCTGTCGGAAAATCCAGCTTTTGGCACTCCGCTTTACATAAATAAACTACCATAAGATCAGCTGATGGTCGCAGGCCGCCCAGAAAGTGCGCACGCTACCAAAGCGCTATCTGCCTGGGTTACGAGAAATGCAGCAGATTATAGTGGTGGCGAGACCCGGCACAAAACCGCACGCAAACCGCAGCAAGTGCAGCCGGAAGCGAGATAACGATATACAGGCCGTCTGAAAATTTTCAGACGGCTTTGACATGCAACGAAAAGAAAGAAACCCCATGGATCTTAGACATCCTCGTCTGCGCCCGTTACCAGCGCGGCTGGAATATCATCATCGGAACCAAACGAGAATTGTGGAGCCGTCACGCGGCTAACTCCGATTAAAGGACGGCATTCCCCTATACGCGTGCTGGAAAACGAAGCATCGCCTGTTGAGCGAAGAGGAAACTCAAAGCGCGAACGAATTCGTCGTATTGATTCCGGCATCGTAGTTCATCCGCGCCTGCCGGAAAAAGCGCGCGGACATTCACACGGCAAACCGATGGTCGTGCGCGTTGCCGAACAGGCGGCACGAAAGCGCGCGCGTCGTCGTTGCCACCGACCATCCCGACATTCAGACGGCCTGTCAGGCGCACGGCGGCGTCCGAAGTCGTCGACTTCCAAACCGGCACGAAAACGACACGTACATCCGCCTTTGCCGAAGCCGCGCACGCCGCGTACAAAGCTGCCGCAAACATCTGGTGGTCGTCAACGCACAGGGCGACGAGCCGCTGCGTGCGGGCTCGTCGACCGCACCGCCAGAAGTCTTCGTGGAAAACAGCGTGCAGATGGCGACCGCGCGCACTGATTGCACGATTTTCGACGAATGGTGAACCCCAACGTCGTCGAAAGTCGTCCTCGACAAAACCGCAACGCCATCTACTTCAGCCGCGCGATTCCGCATTTCATCGCGCGATGCTGGCGCGCCTAAAACGCGAACGCGCGCGCTGTGCAGCGCTCCCTCGCCGCCGAAACCGCCGTCCTCCGCCATATCGGCATCTACGCCTACCGCGCGCGAAGCTGCAACGTTACGCCGAAATGAGCGTCTCGCCGCTGCTGAAAGCAGTCGATCGCCGGAGCAACTGCGCGTCCTGTGGCACGGCTGCCGATTGCCGTCGAAACCGCCAAAGCAAAGCGCCCGCCGCCAGCGTGGATACGCGAAGATTTCGGACAGGGTCCGCGCCGTCTTGAGGCCGTCTGAAGGAACAATATGACCGATTTACGCTATTTGAGCCGCGAAGAGCAAAAACTGCTTGCCGATGTTGCCCCGCTGGTTCAAAACGATGACCAGGAGTTTAACTCTGAGATGCCGAAAGCCGCCGCGCCGGATGAAGCCAGCGGCGAGTTTTTGCTGCATGGCGGGAAACGCTCAGTACGCTGCCGCCGAACCGTTCGCCGGATGCGTGAACGGCGGCAGGCTGACGGTCTGCCGTGTCGATTTTGTCGGTTTTGCTGCAAGACAGCCCCGAGATTCCGCAGCTTTGGGGCGCAAAAGTTGCTGATTGCGCTCAACTATTTGGGCACACCGGCATCAGACGCGCGCGCGCGGGTTTTGACGCAGCAGGCGGACAAAGCGGCGGAAGCCAATGAGGAAGAATATTTGGCGAAAACTTTATCGCAAAACCTGCTTTCCACTTTGAAAGACGCACTGGAGCGTTTCCCGAAGACACATGGTTTGCCGGAAATGCGCGATGACGCATGGAAACATTTCGGCGCGGAACAGGCCGTCTGAAGTTTTGAACGATAAACGCAAGTCGTGAAAAATCATTTTGAATCACGTTTCAAATCCATATCACAAACAAGCAAAGGAACACCCATGAAAGATTAGTTAGTATGCCGGGCGCGGGTAAAGGCACTCAGGCACAATCATCGCTGCGTTCGGCATTCCGCAGCAAATTTCCACCGGCGATATGCGCTCCGCGCTGCGATAAAGCAGGCACGCCGCTGGGTTTGGAGGCGAGATCATTGACGAAGGCGGCTTTGGTACGCGACGACATCATCATCGGCGTATGGTGAAAGAACGCATCGCGCAAGACTGACGCAACGGTTTCCTGTTTGACGGTTTTCCGCGCACGCTGGCACAAGCCGAAGCGATGGTTGAAGCAGGCGTGGATTTGGACGCGCGTGGTTGAACGACGCGTAGCCTGACAGCGTGATTGTCGACCGAATGAGCGGCCGCCGTCCGTGCCTAGCTTCCCGGCCGCACCTACCACGTTACCTGCAATCCGCCCAAAGTCGAAGGCAAAGACGACGTAAACCAGCGAAGATTTTGATTCAGCGCGACGACGACAAAGAAGAAATCCATCAAGAAACGCCTTGCCGTGTACACAACGAGCAAAACCGAAGTGCTGGTCGATACAGCAAGCTGGAAGGCGAACACGCGCCGAAATATCATCGTGTTGACGGCACTCAGCCGGTAGAAAGCCGTGAAAGCCGAAAGTATTAGTGCATTGAGCAAATAAATCGAAAAGGTCGTCTGAAACACGGAAAATCAGGTTTCGTATTTAGATTGTTTGAAGTAAACAGCTGCTGCAAACCGATACCATTCGGCGTCATTCCCCGCATGCGAATCCATTTCTGAATTGGCAATCGCTGTTTAAATCTGATGAACTAAGTTTTATCAATGGATTCGCCTGCACGAGGAATGACGGCTGATGTGCCGGTTCAAATTCATCCGAAAACAGTTTGTCGGGCGCTTGAGTCCCGCAGGTGGACATCAATGCCCGACCTACGGTTTTGAATTTACGTTGACCGCGAAAAAGACGATAAAGCGTCGTCTGAAAACCCGAAACGAAAACACCATGAATCCTTTTAATCACCGACTTTCCAAACCCGCAACAACGCATCCCCGTCATCGGCGTTTCAACGAAAAGGGCACGCTCGGTTCGTCCGCAACTCGATCCGACATTGTGCCAAACAAATCGGCAAAGAGCTGTTTACCGCCGCGGGCGCGGTTTGGCGAAAGCCTGATTCATCAGTTTCAAACTTTTCTGATTTGAAATACGACATTCCCCACCCGTCGCGCAAGCCTGCAAAGTTGCCGACATGGGCGGTGGATGGTCGTATGCACGCATCGCGCGGTCGCCGCATGATGGAAGCCGCCGCCGAAGCCGTTGCCGGATACGGCACGAAGCCGCTCTTAATCGGTGCAACCGTGTTGACCAGTATGGAACAAAGTGATTTGGCGGAAATCGGTTTGAACATCGCCCCGAAGAACAAGTCATCCGCTTGGCGAAATTGGCGCAAAGTTCGGGCTTGGACGGCGTGGTCTGTTCCGCCCAGAAGCGCGCCGCTGCGCCGCGAATTGGGGCAGGATTTTCGCTCTTGGTAACGCCCGGCATCCGCGTTTGACGTTGCCGGCAACAACGACGACCAACGCCGCATCATGACGCCCGCCGAGGCATTGGCGGCAGGTTCGACTTATCTGGTGATGGGCCGACCTGTTACACGCCGCCGATCCGGTAGTCGTATTGCGCGAAGTGAACCGCGGCGAAACCTGAAAGACAAACTGATTTTTCAGACGACCTTACAGGTTGAGGCACGTCGAAAAACACAACGGAGGCACATGCCCACCAAGTTCAACAAGAAATCCTCAACCTCGTCTGCACGAGCCAAAGTCCTTGTTGTCGGTGACGTGATGCTCGACCGCTGGTATTTGGCGACGTATCCCATGTTTCGCCCTGACGCCCGTGCCGGTGGCGAAAATCGGACGCACCGACCAGCGCGCGGGCGGAGCGGCGACGTCGCGCGCAAATATCGCTTCGTTGGGCGGGCAAAGCTGGGCTGTTGTCGGTAACCGGCGACGACGAAGCCGCCGACGCGCTCGACGCGCTGATGGCGCAAGCGCGTCGCTGCTCTATCTGATGCGCGACAAAGCAAATCCCCTGCCACACCGTCAAACTGCGCGTCGTCGCACTGCAACAGCAGCTTATCCGCCTTGATTTTGAAGAGCATCCCAACCGCAAGTGTTGGAGCAAATCAGATATGTCGGAAATATTGCCCGAATACGATGCAATCATTTTCAGACTATGGCGGCGGCCTGTCGCATCTCGATATGATAGATTGGGCAAAAACATGCCGAAACCGTATTAATCGACCCCAAAGGCGACGATTACGAAAAATACGCCGGCTACCGCTGATTACGCCCAACCGCGCCGAATTGAAAGAAGTGGTCGGCAGTTGAAAACGAAAGCGAGCTGACCGAAAAGCGCAAAACCCGTGCCGCCACCTCGACCTGACCGCTGTTTTACTGACCCGCAGTGAAGAGGCGCATGACCCTGTTCAGCGAAGGCGAACCCATTTACCAACCCACCCGCGCCCAGGAAGTTTGCGACGTGTCCGGCGCAGGCGACACCGTCATTGCCGGAATGGGCTTGGGGCTGGCGGCAGGCTACACCATGCCCGAAGCCATGCACCTCGCCAATACCGCCGCCGGCGTCGTCGTCGCCAAACTCGGCACAGCGGTTGTGCTCGTTTGCAGAGTTGAACAAGGCATTGGAAGAGCAGTAATTTTTCTTTTCAGACGACCCATCTTTCCAAGGTCGTCTGAAAGTGAGCGCAACGAGTTCCGCTAAAACCAAAAATCAAAGGGAAACCCAATATGACCATCATCGTAACAGGCGCGGCCGGCTTTATCGGCAGCAACATCGTCAAAGCCCTCAACCAACGCGGCATCACCGACATCGTCGCCGTTGACAACCTGACCCGTGGCGAAAAAATTTCAAAAACCTTGCCGAGTGCGAAATCGCCCACTACCTCGACAAACACGAATTCATCCGCCAAGTGCGCGGCCATCTTCTGCCTTACGAAAACATCGAAGCCGTGTTCCACCAAGGCGCGTGTTCCGGACACCATGAACCACGACGGCCTCTACATGATGGACAACAACTACCAGTACACGCTCGACCTCTTTGGACTGGTGTCAGGACGAGACGCATTCCTTCCTCTACGCCTCCAGCGCCGCCGTGTACGGTAAAGGCGAAAATCTTCCGCGAAGAGCGCGAACGGAAAAACCGCTCAACGTGTACGGCTACTCCAAATTCCTGTTTGACCAAGTATTGCGCCGCCGCATCGAAAGAAGGCTTGACCGCCAAGTCGTCGGCTTCCGCTACTTCAACGTTTACGGACAACACGAACAACACAGCGCCGCATGGCATCCGTTGCCTTCCACCATTTCAACCAATACCGCGAACACGGTTACGTCAACCTGTTCGGCGCCAACGACGGCTACGGCAGCGGCGCGAACAAACCCGCGACTTCGTCAGCGTCGAAGATGTCGCCAAAGTCAACCTCTACTTCTTCGACCATCCCGAACTCTCCGGTATCACAACCTCGGCACCGGCCGCAGCCGTCAATTCAACGAACTTGCCGCCGCCACCGTCAACGCCTGCCGTGCCGCCGAAGGCAAGGAGGAAATGACGCTGGAAGAATTGGTCAGGGAAGAATTGATCCGCTATATCCGTTCCCCGATGCCCTTAAAGGCAAATACAGAGCTTCACCCAGGCCGACATCGGCAAACTGCGCGAAGCGAGGGTATCAGGAAGAATTTTCTGGATGTAAAAGAGGGAGTGGGAAACTATGTGAAGTGGATGTTGGAGAATTTGATTTAGAAACGGTGCTAGATAAAAGGCCGTCTGAAAGTTTTTCAGACGGCCTTTCCTATCGATTTGATTGCATTGTTACTATCCTATTAATCTGCCAATCAAGGAATGATGTATAAGCGCTGCCGCGGTCGATATGCGGTCTGTCTTCGGCAGGCGGTTTTGCTCGGCATGGTTTCGGCGGCTGGACACCTCGGTTGTTCCAGCGGCGGAATTCTTTGTTGGACAGATTATAAAAACCGTGCTCGGTAATCAGAACCTCCGGATTATAACCGTAGCCGCACCACGGGGAGTCGGGTTGCGGGGCGGTGAGATTGCAACCCAGTTTGGTAGTAGCGTCTTTGACGAGGCTCAGATTGTAGAGCGTCGGCAAAAATGTCTTTGTGCGAACCGGCACGTTCGGGGTGATACGCCGCGTGGGTGCGGTAGGCCGGCGGAATGTAAAGGTAGAATGGCACGCTGTGGCCGAGTGCGGTTTCGTTGGGTTCAGGGATAGCCGATGGCGCGCATATTATGGTCGCCGGTGGCGGCGATAATGGTGTCGGGGCGCGATGGTTTTGCTTTTGCCGATAAAGCGGCCGAGTTGGTCGTTGCTGTATCGGAAGGTGTTGAAAATTTCGTTTAATTCTTTGCCGGATGCGAGCGCGAGTAGGGCGTTGCTTTTCTTGCTCGGTCAGACGGAAGTTTTTGGCAGCGGTGGGGGCGGGCAGACGGTAGGGCGGATGGTTGGTCACGGACATCATCATGATGAATACCGGTTTGCCGCTTTTTCCGCTTGTGCCAGTTCTTTTTCCGCATAACGGAACATGAATTCGTCGGGCACGCCCCATGTGCCGGATTCTGCTTCGGGGGTAGTGTGATTTGAGGGTGTTTTCGTCGATGATTTCGTTTACGCCCAAATGCCGCAGGAAATTGTCGAAAATCTCGCCAGCCGCCGTTGCCTGCGGTGATATAGACAACGCGGTAGCCAGCATCGAGATAGGGTTTGAACATGTTGCCGGGAAAGGTTTTGTTTTTGGCGGCGGATTGGCTGTGAGGTTGAGGCGCGGGCTGCGGATGAAGAAGCGGTGCAGGGGTATCTGCTGGTGCCGTCACCTTCGGAGACGAAGCGTTGATAAATCCAGTCTTGTTTCCACATGTTCGGCCAATTCGCCGAGCAGGGTCGCGTTCGGGCGTATTCATGGTTAGAAGGTGTGTGCTCATGCTTTCCATGACCGCCAGCACGACATTGGGTTTGTGTTGTTCTACCGCCGAATTTTTCATTGGTCAAACTGTATAGACGGTTTAAATCGGCGCCGGCTTTTTGGTTGAGCAGGCGGTTGATTAATGCGATGCCGTCTGAATCGGAAAACCGGTGTAATTGCTGCTGTTGCGGTGTTCCCAAAATGCCCAGTTTAAAAGAGATGAGGCATTGGGAACGAGTTTGTTCAGTTGCGGGGCGGCGGAAATTTGCATGGAGGTTTGCCGCTGAGAAATTTGCCGAATGAGCCGCGGATACCCGCGCTTAGGGCGAGTATGGGCAGAATGACGGCGGCAATCCAAGCCGCCTTGCCGGCGATAGCCGGTTCGGAAAACGGATATGTTCGGATTCGGGCAAACCATTTCCCAAACAGGACCGCCGCCGCAACTGCTCCGACAAGTCCCCAAGTATCGGAAAATCCGACCAGATGGGCTTTTAATACGGCTGCCGTATCTTCTTCGGAAATACCGAAAATGAAAACGTCAAACTGGCGGCCGTAAACGCCGTAGTAAAACCAGTTGCCTATGGCTGCGGCGGAAACGGCTAATAAGAGTAATACTGATAATACAACCTGAATATGCCCGTATGCTGCCGCTGTTTTTGGATTTGACGAGGCTGAAAAGCCCCAGCAGGAACGGTAGTGCAGTCAATACGGAAGCGGCTTTTGATGTCGAACAACAACCCTTTTAACAAACAAATGAACGGTATCGGCAGCGTATCGCGTGCGGATGGTATCGGGAAGATAATGTTGAAACATCATGCAGCGTTCGGCGGAGAGAATCAGAACGGCGCAGAACCATAATAAAAACAACTGTATAAAATTCTTTTTATAAGCAAAGCAGGCGTGTCATGGTTGGAAAGTATTTGATGATTCGTTTGGTTTCGAATGACAACGAAAACGCTATTTATTATCTTATCTTTACAATTTCAATTGAAATGTAATAAGGCAGTGCTTGGTTACGTCTGCCCTACGCCGTTTGAAATTTTTAAAAGGCCGTCTGAAAAGTTTTCAGACGGCCTTTTCTGATTATCCGCGGTATTCCGTTACAGAACGGATTTCACTACTTTCACAACATTTTTCGACGGTAGCCGAATTCCTTGAACAATACTTCGGCAGGGTGCGGATTCTCCGAAACGGTCGATACCCACGGTTGCACCGTTCAGTCCGACGTATTTGTACCAACCTTGGCTCAGGCCGGCTTCCACGGCAACGCGCGGCAGGGCAGTGGGCAATACGCTGTTACGGTAGGCGGCGTCTTGCGGGTCGAAGATATTGGTGGACGGCATGGAGACGACGCGTACGGCGATACCTTCTTTAGCCAGTGCGGCCTGTGCATCCAATGCAGAGTTCGACTTCGGAACCGGTGGCGATGATAACGGCTTTGGCATCTCCCTGAGCCTCGCTGATGACGTAGCCGCCGCGGCGGATGTCGTTAAGTTGCTGTTCGCTGCGTTGGAGGAATTTCAGATTTTGACGGCTGAAAAATCAGGGTGGACGGATGATCCGGGGCTTTGATGGCTTCTGCCCAGGCAACCAGCGATTCTACAGAGTCGCACGGACGCCCTACCGCCATGTTCGGAATCATGCGCAGGGTGGCGGTTTGCTCGATAGGCTGGTGGGTCGGACCATCTTCGCCGAGGCCGATGGAGTCGTGGGTGAAGACGAAGCGAGTTGATTTTCATCAGTGCCGCCATACGCATGGCGTTGCGCTCGTATTCGCTGAACATCAGGAAAGTCGCGCCGAACGACGCACGCCGCCATGCAGGGCAGGGCCGTTCATCACTGCGCCCATGCCGAACTCGCGCACGCCGTAGTGAACGTAGTTGCCGCCGCCGTTACGGGTAATAGATTGGCTGTTTGACCAGCTTGTGAGGGTTGGACGGGGTCAGGTCGGCAGAACCGCCCAACCAGTTCGAGGCAGCTCTTTGGCGAGATTTTCGATGCTGTTTTGGCTGGCTTTGCGGGTGGCGATGGTTTCGGCTTTGGCACACACTTCTTTCAATGCGGCTTGAACGTATGCATCGAAATTGTCCGGCAGTTTTTATCCATGCGGCGCACGAATTCTGCGGCCTCGGCAGGATATTTTGGCTGGTATTGCGCAAACAGCTCGTTCCATTCTGCTTCCAGTTTCGCGCCTTTTTCTTTTTCGCATCCCATGCGGCATAGATTTCTTGCGGGATTTCAAATGCAGGGGTAAGTCCAGCCCAAAATGTTTGCGCGTGGCTTCGATTTCATCCGCACCCAAAGGTGCGCCATGGGTTTTGTGGCTGCCTTCTTTGTTGGCGCTGCCTTTGCCGATTAAGGTTTTGCAGCAGATGAGGGACGGTTTGCCGGTTTTCGGCACGGGCGGCTTCAATGGCCGTCTGAATGGCGGCGGTGTCGTAGCCGTTTACGTTGGGAACGACATGCCAGCCGTAGCTTTCAAAGCGTTGCGGGATGTTTTCGGTAAACCAGCCATCCACTTTTGCCGTCGATGGAAATATTGTTGTCATCATATAAAACAATCAGTTTGCCCCAAGCCTAAAGGTGCCGGCGAGTGAACAGGCTTCGTGCGATACGCCTTCCATCATGCAGCCGTCGCCCATGAAGACGTAAGTGTGGTGGTCAACGATGTTCAAACCGTCTTTATTAAATTCGGCAGCCAAGATTTTTTCGGCCAAAGCCATGCCCACTGCGTTGGCAATACCTTGTCCCAACGGGCCGGTCGTGGTTTCTACGCCGTCGGTGTAGCCGTATTCAGGGGTGGCCGGGGTTTTGCTGTGCAGTTGGCGGAAGTTTTTCAAGTCTTCGATGGATACGTTGTAGCCGGTCAGGTGCAACAGGCTGTACAGCAGCATGGACGCGTGACCGTTGGAAAGGATGAAGCGGTCGCGGTTGTAGAATTTAGGGTTGGCAGGGGTTGTGGTGCAGGAATTTTCGTCCACAATACTTCCGCCATTTCCGCCATACCCATGGGCGCACCAGGGTGGCCGGAGTTGGCTTTTTGAACAGCATCGACTGAGAGGAAGCGTATTGCATTTGCCAGTTGAGACATGTTGAGTACCTTTCTTTTAAAGTAGGTATGGAAAACTGCGGGAGAAATATTTTATCTGTCGATTATCGTCCTATTTTTCTGATGTTTCAAGGAAAAACAGGATTCATGTAACAATCTTTCAAGATATTTGCTTGTTATTTTAGAGTAGTTCAGGTGCGGGTAGGGGGCCGTCTGAAAATGACCGGATAATGCGAATTTTTATTATTTTTGTTTCGAAACAGTTGGTTATTAATTTAAATCGGGAAAAATAGCGGTTTACTATAAGTGAAGTGTACATCGCCGGAGTGCTTTGGTGGAATACCTTTTTATATTCAGGCAGTAAGGGCAGCCGGTATGATAAAACATACATATGCCAAACAGGGTTAACGGTTTTGCTTTGATATAGCTCAAATGATATGATTTCAGAACGAATAAAGGCCGTCTGAAAAAGATAAAAAAAGTGCAAAAACGAGGAACACATGCCATGTCGACTGAAACCCGATCGCCGCAATCCGAAACAAGAAAGTGAAACCGAAATCCAGCGTTATCCAAATCCATCCCGAGGGCGAGCGCATCCATCCGAAAAAAAGGCGGAAGGGCGGTTCGCCAGATTGCGTATTGCCGCCGTATTGGCGACTCAGTTTGTATTTTATGTGATTCCGTGGTTTTAACTGGAACGGCCGTCAGGCGGTCATTTTCAATATTCCTGACCGGCATTTCTTCATTTTCGGGCTGTCGCTGGGTATGGGCGACTTAATTTATCTTGCCCTGCTGCTGATGATTTGCGCTTTCGGGCTGTTTTTGGTGGACGACGATTGCCGGACGTTTGTGGTGCAGCTATTCCTGCCCGCAGACGGTTTACACCGAAATCATGCTGTGGATCGACAACTTGGTCGAAGGCGACCGCAACAAACGTCTGAAGCTGGAAAAATCGCCGTGGAATTTCACTAAAATCCGCATCAAAGCCACCAAAGCCCTGCTGATTTTTCCTCTTTTGCGCGTGGACGGGATTACATTTGCCGGTTGGTTCGTTCCGATTCGCCAGTTCGTTCCCGACTTATTTACCGGAACTGCGGGCGGCGGCGCAATGTTTGCCGCAGCGTTTTACGGCTTCATGACCTTCTTCTTTTGCCCACGTCATGCGCGAGAAAGTGTGCCTGCATATGTGTCCGTATGCACGCTTCCAAAGCGCGATGTTCGACAAAGACACGCTGATTATTTCTTATGATACCGAACGCGGCGAACCGCGCGGCGCACGCAAGAAAACTGCTAATAAGGAAGACAGCGGATTGGGCGATTGCATCAACTGTACCATGTGCGTACAAGTCTGCCCCGTCGGTATCGACATCCGCAACGGTTTGCAATACCAATGTATCGGCTGTGCTGCCTGCATTGATGCCTGCGACGAAATCATGGATAAAATGGGCTATCCGCGCGGCTTGATACGCTATACGACCGAAGGCGCATTGGAACATGAATATCCCGAAAGCGATATCAAAAACGCCTGAAACGACCCGCGTGTGGCGGGATATGGCGCAGTTTTTGTTGGTTGTGATCGCCGCATTTTTTAGTCGGTATTTCCACCCGCAAAATGGTGGCAGTTGATATTTTGAAAGACCGCGGCGTGATGGTACGTGAAAATAGCAAAGGTTGGCTGGAAAACGCCTACAACCTGCGTATTATCAACAATAGTGAACGCGAACAAATCATGACGGCTACCGTAAAGGGATTTGATGACATTTCCTTAACCGGACTGCCGCCGGAAGGTTGAAACTGCCACCGCGTGAAACTATTACCATTCCGGTGCAGGTGTCTACTATTCCCGAATATGCCGACAAAGGCAGCCATCCGATAGAATTTACTTTTTACTTATCATGAGTCAGACGAGTAAACAGGGCAATGAAACGGTATTGAAGGAAGAATCAGCGTTTATTGGAGAGTAAGTCATATGTCCGAACAAAAATAAAGTGAAGCCGTGGTATAAACAGGCATGGCCTTGGATTTTTAATGGCTAGGGCCGATTTTGTAGTAATTGCCAGTGTGTCGATGTTCTTTGTAGCTAAAGACAATATGACTGATTTGGTAACGGATGATTATTATAAGGACGGCAAACATATAGAAATTCAGCTTCATCGTGATGAAGAAGCTGTTAAACGGAAAAATCCGTGCAAGATTACTAGTCAGCCCCGATTACAGTGCGGCCAAAGTTTTTGTTAGCGGTGATTTCGATGCCAAACAGCCGCTGAACTTGTTACTGATGCATCCTGTGAAGAAAACGCAAGATCAGACTGTGCGCTTGCAACCGGTTTTCAGATGGTCAAGGAAAACAAACCGAATATAACGCTGTTTTTAAACCGCTGCCGCCGACCAACCATTGGTATATTCGTATTGAGAGATGTTGCCGGTGTGTGGAGGGTGGAAAGTAAATGGATAGTCAGTCAGGGTAATTCCATAGATTTGACACCGATGGATAAATTGCTCGGTAATTCTGGAAACGCGGAAGCGGAAAACGATGCGGTTAGATAGGGTTTAGCCATATAACAGTCGATGACAGGCCGTCACTGAAAGTAGTTTTCAGGCGGCCTGAGGTTTTGAATGACTGGTAAACGGCGAGAAAAATAAATCAAAGGATATATTCAATTTCACCTGGCGAAATAAAAAGCCTAGCACTGCTACGGCGTTGCTGGTTGGTGCCCGAGCCGGAATCGAACCGGCATCGACCCGAGCCAGGGTCGACGGATTTTTAAGTCGTTGTGTCTACCTATTTTCACCACCCGGGCGGGAGTTTTCAAATTGAGAACTGTTTGAAAACTGTCTCAATTTGCAGGCAGGGGCGCGGATTTGAACCGGCCCTGCAGTAGGATTGCACTCCTTACGGCATAAACACTCTGCCACCCCGCCGGAGGAAATTGTGGAGGCGAGAAATCGGAATCAGAACCGGCGTGCAGACGGATTTGCAACCGCTGCGACAACCACTTTGCTATCGCCAAAAAGAAGGATTGTTGTGAAACAATCTGAGCTATTTTGGAGCAGGGAAAACGAGTCTCGAACTCGCGACCTCAACCTTGGCAAGGTTGCGCTCTACCAACTGAGCTTATTCCCGCGTATTCGGATGTGTCTGGATGGAGCGGGAAACGAGTCTCGAACTCGCGACCTCAACCTTGGCAAGGTTGCGCTTCTACCAACTGAGCTTATTCCCGCATCGGAAGAAACATCGAATAAAAATATTTGAGCGGGAAACGAGTCTCGAACTGCGACCTCAACCTTGGCAAGGTTGCGCCTACCAACTGAGCTATTCCCGCAATTCATTGCGTAACTGAACCGGATGGAGCGAAACGAGTCTCGAACTGCGACCTCAACCTCGCAAGGTTGCGCCTACCAACTGAGCTATTCCCGCCCTGATTCAGGGTTTTCTCGCCGTATCCAGAAAGAGAAACGCTATTATTATGGATTTGCTCTTTCGCTTCGTCAGGGCGCTTTGCATTATTTTTGCAAACGGTTATTTGAATTCTTTCCATGCCATTTTCAGGTAATAGAACATGGACCAGATGGTCAATACGGACGCGATTAACATCAATATGTTACCAATCAGTATCGATTGAAGCCGTAAAAATCTTTCATTCCGGCCAGCAGCAGCAGGATAGCGAGCATCTGGGCGGTGGTTTTGAATTTGCTCTATGGTGGCGACGGCCACGCTGTTGCGCTTGCCCATTTGCGCCATCCATTCGCGTAAGGCGGAAATGGTGATCTCGCGGCCGATGATGATGATGGCGAAGATGACGTTGGTGCGCTCGATATCCACCAGCAGGAGTAGGGCGACGGCAACCATCAGTTTGTCTGCAAAACCGGATCGAGGAATGCGCCGAAGTCGGAAGTTTGTTTCCATGAGTCTTGCTACGAAGCCGTCAAACCAGTCGGTAACGGCGGCGGCGGCAAAATGAATGCCGCCGTCCAGTTGACGGTTTGCGGGTGTATCCATGCGTCGGGCAGGTAGAAGAGTGCGGTGAATGCGGGAATGAGCAAAACGCGCATCCATGTAAGGAATATCGGGATGTTCCAAGGCATTTGGGTTACCTTTTTATGGTCGTAGGCGGTTTGGGCGGCCGGATGTGTTCCGCCGCTGGAAAAATCAGCGGCCATATATAGCCAAACACACTTGAAATCCCATATGTAAAGCCTCTGTATCGTGTATTCAAATAAAAATAGGACATTTTCACCGCCGTCATTTTGCAGAAATATTTAAAGATTGCCCTGTAATTTCAAACTTCCTGATTTTCGTCTGCGCGTAAATGGCGGTGCGGGGCATTTTTCTATTTGAATTTGAGATAGAATTTCGTCGGAGGCCGTCTGAATGTTTACAGTTTCGGACACGTTATTGCCGGTGTTGTTGCGCGTAGGCTTTTTGAAAACAACCGGTATTTCCGGGCAGCAGGAAGGTTGGTTCGGGTTTTGCCAGAAAAGTCTTTCAGGCCGTCTGAAACTTCGGCAGGTCGGCGCAATAGCGGCTGCCGGGCAGGTTTTTGGCGGCGTAATGGGCGATCAAACTCGGGCCTGTTGTTCTCATATTCAAATCTGTTGAACGAGGTAATTTGTTCCGGCGGCGGATAGGCGTAGGCTCGGCGTTTGCGGTAGCCGCCGGAGGTGCCAGTGCAAGCCCGCCCAGCCATGTGCGGAAGCCTTTGCTGGTATTGCCAGACGTGGGCTCAGTTCATGTATCAGCCATATCCGGCAGCTGCGGTCGGCCAGTGCGAAGTCGGCGGGGCAGCTCTGTTTGGGGAAGTAGATGCAGCCGTTGGGTGATACGGCGACTTTCATATTGGGCATCAGGGGCAGGCCGCGGCGGATTCTGACGCGGGTGTAGTCGATGCTGTCTGAAAAAACGGTTTTTGCCATTTCGATTTCGTTGGCGGTCAGGGGGCGCGGGCGGCTGCCTGCTTTGCGTCCGCGCCAGTGGTAGACCGTGTGCCAGCGCCACAAAAGCAATACGGCGAAATATCCGGCCACAGCCAGTATGCAACCCAATACAGGGAACGCCCACCAGCAACGGTTTGCCTGCGTCTGCCAGCCATGCGGCGGTTTCGACCAGAATGTCCGCCGCCCAATTTGGGAAAGACAGGTTTGTCTGCGGCTTCGATACCTAAAATCAGGCAGCCGATTTTGTAGCCGGTATAGTAAAGCGGCATGTAGGTGAAGGGGTTGGTGTAGAGCGTGCTGAACACGGCGACGGGCAGGTTGGTGCGTAGGAAGTAGGCGACAATCAGTGCGCTGAGCATCTGCGTGGGGCCGGGCATCAGGCCTGCAGAACATGCCTACCGCCACCGACACGGCGGCTTGCCGGCGGTTGAGTGTCCAGAAGTAGGGTTTGTCGAATAACGGGGCGAAGGGTTTTGGTCCAGCGCGAGGGCAAGATTTTTGCCCTGTCGGGCAGTCTGCCGCGCAATCCGTTCCGTTTGAATAGGGCTCGTGGTCGGGAAAAAACTTTATCGAAGGCCGTCTGAAAACGGGTTATTTTTAATCTGGTAGTCTAAAAATATAAGTGCGCCGGAGTCCTGCGCCAGGATTCCGCCAGCACGGGCAGGTTGGTTTGCAACTGTCCGGCCAGCAGGGTAGGGCGGGTTGATGACGAGACATGCCGCCGCCGTGCATACCGAAGCCGTCCGCGCGCGGCGTGCAAACGTGAAGTTGGGCGTGCAGGTGGTTTTCCGGCGCGAGTTTTTGCAGTTGCTCGGGCAGTTCCCGGCTTTCTTCGCGGCTGAGACAGGGATACCAAACCATATAGCAACCGGACTCAAACCGCTTCAGCGCGTCTTTCAGGGTATGGACGACGCGCCGGTAATCTGTTTTCATTCATGGGGCGGGTCAATCAGCACCACGGCGCGGCGGGTCGGCGGCGGCAGTAGGGGAAATCAGAGCCTTGGTAGCCGTCGGCCTGCGTTATTTTGTCCGCGCTGTCCCAGACTCGCTTCGCGCATATTGTTTTGCAGATGCCGGAAAATCGGCGGTGCAGCTCGAATAGGCGCAGCTTGTCATCGCTGCGCGTCGCGGCCTGTGCCAGCCACGGCGAACCGCAATACAGGTTGTCCTGCGGCAGGATGAGCCAGACGGCCTGCGAACTCGACAATTCTTGCGGCAGCTTCTCCGCCTGTTGCAGCCTTCCGATGCCTTGTCTGTATTCGTCGACTTTCTGGGCCTCGCCGCCGGTCAAATCGTACAGTCCCGCACCGCTGTGGGTGTCGACATACCAATAGGGTTTGTCTTTTGCGGTTGAAATACTCAAGCGTTAAAAACAAAGATGAAGTGTTTGAGTATATCGGCGTGATTGCCGGCATGGAAGGCGTGGCGGTAACTGAGCATGGGGAGGCCGTCTGAAAAAGGGAAAGTTGGATTATATCGAGAAATAAATGCCGGACCAAATCCGTGGGCGCGCTGTTTCAGACGGCCTTAAATCAATAGGGAATGATGATGCCGCAGACTTTGGCGGTGTTTTTATCGTTTGCCATTTGTGTCGTTCAATAATCGGAAAGGCCGTCTGAAAACTGTTTTTTTCAGACGGCCTTTCATTACTTCAAACCGTTACAGCGGCCATTTCAGCGCGGGATTGCTTTCGATTACCGCTTTGAACTGGTTTTGAATCCGCTCCGATGGCTTCGTCGGAATCCGCCTCGAAACGCAACACCAAAAATCGGCGTGGTATTGGAGGCGCGCATCAGGCCGAAACCGTCGGGGAATTCCACGCGCAGGCCGTCGATGGTGATGATTTCGGTCGCGCCTTCGAATTTGGCTTTGGCGGCGAGTTCTTCGATAACCTGATAGGGCTGCTGCCTTCGGGCAGGTCGATGTTGAGTTCGGGCGTGGAAATGCTTTGCGGCAGGTTGTCCAACACTTCGGTCGGGTTGTCGAAGGCAGACAGGATTTCCAGAGAGCGCGCCGGCGTACATGCCGTCGTCGAAGCCGAACCAGCGTTCTTTGAAGAAGACGTGTCCGCTCATTTCGCCGGCAACCAGCGCGCCGGTTTTTCATAGCGGACTTGATGAAGCTGTGGCCGGTTTTTCCGATGATGGGTTCGCCGCCGATGTTCTTTAATCCACGGTGCGAGCAGGCGTGGGTGGATTTGACGTCGAAGATGACTTTCGCGCCCGGATTGCGGCTCAATACGTCTTGGGAGAACAGCATCAGCTGGCGGTCAGGGGTAGATGATGTTGCGTCTTTGGTGACGACGCCCCAAAACGGTCGGCATCGCCGTCGAAAAGCCAAGCCGATTTCGGCATCGCTGTTTTCAGCGCGGCAATCAAATCTTGCAGGTTTTTCGGTTTGACGGGTCGGGATGGTGGTGCGGGAAAGTGCCGTCCACCTCGCTGAACAGTTCGGTTACTTCGTTGCCCAGCGCGCGGTAGAGCGCGCCTGCAAACGCGCCGCCCACGCCGTTGCCGGTGTCGATGACGATTTTCATCGGGCGTTTTGAGTTTGACGTGTCCGACGATGTAGTTGCGGTATTCTGCGGAAATATCTTTTTCGGTAACGCTGCCTTTGGTTGCTGGCTGGGTGAAGCGGTCGGCTTCGATGGCGGCCAAGAGTTCCTGAATGACCGGACCGGCCAGCGTGTCGCCGCCGAGCATCATTTTTGAAGCCGTTGTATCGGGCGGGTTGTGGCTGCCGGTAATCATCACGCCGCTGCCGCCGCATTCGTTGATGGCGGCGTAGTAGAGCATCGGGGTGGCAACCATGCCGACGTTGAGCACGTCGATACCGCTGTCGGTAAAGCCGCGCTGGATGTACTCCATCAGCTCAGCCGCTGACGCGGCCGTCGCGGCCGAGGGCGATTTTGCCGATGTTCTGCGCGGCGGCTTTTGGCGGCGATGGCTTTGCCGATAAGGTAGGCAGCTTCGTTGGTCAGGGTTTTGCCGACTATGCCGCGGATGTCGTAGGCTTTGAAGATTTCACGGAGATTGTTGCCATGATGGACTCCTTTGCTGGGTAAAATGGCTTCGATGGTGCCGGACTTGGGAACGGAAAGGCGGAAGAGACGGCACTAGGCTGAAAAATAATGTGCTTTTATTCTAACATATAAAGGCCGTCTGAACGTTGCGTTTTCAGACGGCCTTTTGCCGGTTACATCAAATCAACACTCAGTTTGCGGTAAAAGTGTCGCACCGGCCGATGTCGCCGCTTTCCAAACCGCGCTTGGAGCCATGCCATGCGGTCGGCGGACGAGCCGTGGGTGAAGCTGTCGGGCACGACGTAACCCTGCGCGTTTTGTTGAGGCGGTCGTCGCCGACGGATTCGGCCGCGGTCATCGCCTGTTGGATGTCTCGGTTTTTCAGCATTTTTGTTGGCGGCGTAATGCCCCAGACACCTGCGAAGCAGTCGGCTTGCAATTCGAGTTTGACCGAAAGGGCGTTGGCCTGCGTTTGACCTGCGTTTTGGCGGATTTTATTGACTTCGCGGGCAGAATGCCGAGCAGGTTTTTGGACATGGTGGCCGACTTCGTGCGTAATTACATAGGCAAAAAGCCGCTTCGCCCGATGCTCCAGTTTTTGCGCATATCGTCGTAAAACGACAGGTCAAGTAAACGCTGCGGTCGCTCTGGGCAGTAAAACGGCCCCATCGCCGTCTGGCCCGCGCGCAGGCAGTGTGCGTGCCGCCTTTCGTAAAAGACCATTCTGGCCGGCGTGTAGGGTTTTGCCGAGTTTTTCCGAGAAGTAGCTGCGCCATGTGGCTTTCGGTATCCGCCAGCACGACTTTGGACATTTTTGGCGAGTTCTTTTTCTTCCTCTGGGTGAGGCTGCTTTGTCGGATGGTTCCGGTGCCGAGGCCGGCCGTGCCGGACAAGCCCGACAAATCAACGCCGTAATATGCGCCGACCAGGAGAACGATGATACCGATGATGCCGGGCGTTTTCCCGCCGCCGCCGTCCCGCTTCCCCTGCGGTCTTCAACATTGGTACTTTCAGGCGTCCGCGCCAATCCATAGTGTGTTCCCTTTAGTGGTTTCGATGATGTGGGTATGTCGCCGTGCCATTATACGGCAGCGGCGGCCGTTTTTGATAAACGAGGCCGTCTGAAAAGGTTTATTTGCCGCCGTTGTCGGAGTTTCCGCCGTCGTCCGAACCGGCTTTCGGGTTGTTGATTTCGTCCAGTTCGCTTTGGGACACAGTGCTGCGGCAGGGCGGCGGTTTCTGATAGATTGCGGCTTTATTCGGCTTGGCGGACAAGTCTTCGAGCAGTTTTTGTATTCGGGGACTGCTTCATCAGGATGGCGGCGGCGGTGCGCAGTTTGGCGATGTCATCCGGCGGCAGGTAGAAGCTGGTCGGAATGTTCAGCACGTCGTTTGCGCAACTCGGGATTTCGGCAGGTCGTCCAAACTCAGGCTGACAAAACGACAGGGGCGATTTTTGCTGTCGTCTGCGTTGCGGTTGTCTTCGTTCCACTTGTCGGCAAAGGCGCGCAGGCGGCGCAGGGATTCTGGGAATATCTGTCGATGGGAATGTCGACAATCGAGCTGAGGACGTTTCCGAAGCCGGGGACGGCGGCTCGGTGTCGATGTCGCTGCTGATGCGGTTGCGGGCATTGACGCTGATGATGACGACGCGGCGGATATTGTGGTCCGTCATCCGGCGCATCAGCATACCGCTGGAAATAGACGTCGGCCATATCCAGCAGGCTGCGCATACCGAGGTTGTCGGTCAGACCGCCGTCGAGCAGGTGGATGTAGGGGCGGGTTTTGCTGTCGTACCGGCGGTAGCGGGTAACGTATTCCTGCCGAGTTTTATTCCTGCTGGGCATTCCGGCCGGACACGGCGGCTTGGGCGGTATCTTTGGGTGGGTAGTTGCAGTTGCCGCCGTTGTTGTTGAGCGTAACCGGCGCGGATACCATCGGTACGGCGCTGGATGCGGCGACGGCGCGGGCAATGCGCAAATCGCCCAGATTGGTACACATCAGGTCGAAAACTATTCCTGCGTGAAGTTGATGCGTTCTCCCAGCCCATGTCGGTGGCGGAAATGATAGCAAACGGCCCTTTGCGGCGTTTTTTTCCAGTCGGCGAAAGCGGCTTTGCCGAAAAGATGGGTTTCAAAACTGCTCTTGCAGCAGGTCGCCGCGGCCGAATTCCGGCGAAGTCAGGCGGGGCAGGTTGGCGAACGAGAAAACCTGTTTTGGTCATGAGCTTTTGAAATTCAACCGCAGGAAGCGGCGGTCGAACGAGGGAATGGTGTCCTGCCCGTGCAGCTGAAATAGGCGGCCAGCACTGAGCCGCTCGATACGCCGATGACGACGTCTACATTCTGCATCAGGGTTTTTTCCCGCCGCCGATGTTTCACTTTTGCCGGTTGAGCTGCTCCAGGACGCCGTAGCCCAGGCGGCCGCCCGTGCCGCCGCCGGAAAAACATCAATACGATATATGTCGTCGCCGTCGGCATTATTTTGACTTTGGCGGTCGGTTTCAAAGCGGTAGCCGCTGTTCAAATCGATTTTGTTGATGGTGGCTGCGGGGTTGGTAACGCACCAGCGAACAGGCGAAAAGCAGCGCGGCGGTTGCGGCGAGTAATGCCGGTTTTGGCATAAGGACGGAGGATTTTTTAATCATTTCAAAAGGTTTGTCTTTTACGCTTATAGATGTGGCATTATCAGGGCAAAACCGCGTTTTGGGGCAAATAAAAAGCCTTTGTCGCGACAAGGCTTTCGCGGGTTTGGCTTTTACGGCTAATTTTCCGCCTTATCGCCGATTTTGCCTCTTTACCTTGGAGCAGGTTTTCGATATTGCTTTTATGGCGGTAGAGCACCAGCGCAGCGATGACGGCGGTGGCGGCAACCCATGAGCCGTGCGGCATGAAAAATACGCGATAAGCGGGCTGACCACGGTTGCCGTGAGCGCCGCCAGCGACGACACTTTGAAACCGAAAGCCATCACCAGCCAGACTGCCGCGCAGATTAGCGCGGTCGGCCACGACAACGCCAAAAGCACACCCAGCGCGGTGGCTACGCCTTTGCCGCCTTTAAAGCCGAAGAACACCGGCCACATATGTCCCGCCAAAACCGCTACGGCCGCAATCGCGATGATGCCGTCTGAAAGGCCGAGATTGTCTTGCAGCAGCCTTGCCCCCGCGACGGCAAATACGCCTTTGAGCGCGTCGCCGAGCAGGGTGAGCGCGGCCGCTTTCTTTGCCGCTGCGCAGCTACGTTGGTGGTGCCTGGGGTTGCCTGAACCGTAGGTGCGCGGGTCGGCCATGCCGTAACATTTCGACACGATGACGGCGAACGACAAAAGAGCCGATCAGGTAAGAAGCGATGACTGCTGACAGATTGAACATTTCTATGCTTTGCTTTCACAATGAAGCGGGTATTCTAACGTGAAAACGTTGCAAAGCAAAATGGATAAAGTCTTTTTACGCGGCATGAAGCCGAGACTTTAATCGGCGTATACGGCTGGGAGCGCGAACACGTGCAGACGCTGCTGCTCGACTTGGACATCGGCGTGTCCGAAAAAGGCCGCGTTGTCGGACGACATCGGCGAAACCGTACATTACGGCGACGTGTGCGAGGGCCGTGCGCGCCAGCCTGAGCGAGCAGGATTTCCTTCTGCTGGAAGTGCTGGCCGAACACGTTGCCGATCTGATATTGCGCGATTTCGGCGCGCCTGGGTGCGGGTGCGGATTGTGGGGCCCGGCATACTGCCGGACGTGAAGGAAGTGGGCGTGGAAATCGAACGCGGCGCGCCGCGTTGAATTTTTCAGACGGCCTCACGACGATATTTTTGAGACAGGAACCAAAAACAAGATGGATTTAAAGAAACCAAAGTCGGCAGCGAACCGATTTATGAAGGCAGCTTCGTCAGCATCAGCCGCGATACCGTCAGACTGGCCAAACGGCAACGAAAGCAAACGTATCGTCATCCGCCATCCCGGGGCGGCCAGCGTATTGGCGGAAACGGAAAAACGGCGAAATCGTGTTGGTGCGCCAATGGCGTTACGCGGTGGGCGAGGCCGTATTGGAACCGCCTGCGGGCAAGCTGACGTGGCCGGCGAAGATCCCGCCGAATGCGAGCTGCGCGAACTGGGCTGAAGAAATGCCGTACACCGCCGACATGTAAAAACTGCTGCACACTTTCATACCGCAGTCGGTTTTCTGCGACGAAAAATGTACCTCTACCAAGCCCAAGGCGTGCGTTTGGGCAGCACCTTGAGCAATGACGAAGACGAAATCACCGAAACCGTGCTGATGAGCCGCGAGGGCAGTCAAAAGCCGCGCTGGAAAAATGACGAAAATCCATGACGCGAAAAAACGCTGGTCGGGCTGCAATACTGGCTGATGCACACTAAATAATACAGGTCGGATTGATTGAAAGGCCGTCTGAAACTTGGTTTCAGACGGCCTTTTCAATCGATTTCGGAGCGTGTCGTGATGGGGTGCCGATACGGCGGCAGACATCCGCAGCCGCCTATACTCCTTCCGGCTGCGGGACTTTGTGCTGCACGGCATATACGGCGGCTTGAACGCGGCTGCTGAGGTTGAGCTTGCGCAAGATATTCTGCACATGCACTTTGATGGTGGATTCGGCCAGTTCGAGATGGCGGGCGATGACTTTGTTGCTGTGTCCGGCGGCGAGGTAGCCGAGGATTTTCCACTTTCGCGCGGGGTGAGGGTGGACAACAGGTGGTCGAGCGCGCGGCGAGGCGGGGAAATCAGGGATTGGACGAGGCGGGTGGTCATTTCGGGCGAGAACACGTTGTCGCCGTCAACGGCTTTGCGGATGCTGTCGAGCAGGAAGTCGGCATTGATGTTTTTCAGCAGAAGCCGCGTGCGCCGATGCGCCTACATTCGGTCAAATCATCGTTGTCTTCGGATACGGTCAGCATCACGACGGTTTGCTGCGGGTTGCTGCTGAGTATCTGTGCCAGCGTTTCGCGGCCGTTCATGACAGGGCATGTCGAGGTCGAGCAGGACGATGTCAGGGCGCATCTGCTCGACCAGTTTGATGCCGGTAAAGCCGTCGAGCGGCTTCGCCGATGACGTCGAAGTCGCTTTGGCGCGACAGCAGGGCTTTGATGCCGCTGCGGAATAATGTGTGGTCGTCGATTAAGATGATTTTGATGCTCATCGAAGCTGTCCTTCTGTGTTGGGGCAGCACTAATGTAACTCGTAGTGCCTTGATGCGGTTGTGATTCTACACTCAATACAGCGTTGATGCGCCGTGCGCGTTCCTGCATGATGCCCAAGCCGACATGCGCTTCGGACATGTTTTTCAGACGGCCTGTGTCGAAAACCGACGCCGTCGTCGCGTATCCGCAGGGTGAAGTCGTGGCGGTTGTCCAGCTCTACGACGACATGGTGCGCCTGCGCGTGTTTGCGGATGTTTCGACAGGCTTTCCTGTAAGATGAAGATGACTTGGAGCTGCTCGTCGTTGTTGAGCGACGGGCCGTCGTCGCGCCATGCGGTGTCGACCTCTATCTGCGTTTGCTGTTCGAAGCGGGCGAGCAGGAGGTAACGGCTTCAGGGAAAGTCTTTGTTGCTGATTTTTGGTGCGGAAGTTGAGCAGCAGTTCGCGCACGTCGTCGTAACATTCCTGCACGCCGTCGGTCAGGAAGCGGATGTTTTCCTCCATCTGCTCTTTTTCGCCGGCTTTGTAGGCGCTGTCGAGCATCTGCACTTGCAGGTTGAGGGAAGGTCAGGGGTTTGTGCGATGCTGTCGTGCAGGCCCCTGCGCAATCAGGGTTGCGCTCCTGCAATACGGCAAGCTGGCTGCGCTCTTGGGCGAAACGGCTGTTGGCGATGGATACGCCGAGCTGGCTGCACAGGGTGCGCAGCAGGCTGTCGTCGTTTTTCGCCCAATTCGATGCCGTCTGAAAAATACAGGGTCAGGATGCCCAGTTCCTCGCTTTTATACAGGATGGGGAAAACCGATACGCGGGCGAAGCCGGGATGTCCGGTTACAAACGGCAGGTTGTCGTAATCGCGGGCGTCGTAAAAGCACGCAGATTGGCCGGAGGGCTTTTTCAGACGGTCTACCGCCTTCCCACCTTTGTCTTTATGACCGCAGAGGCAGGCTTCCAGTTCGCTGCACTGCTCGGCGGTCTGCACGTCTGCGGGCAGGCCGGTACTGGCGACCAGATCGGTGCGTTTGCGCTCGAAATCCAGCAGGCGGATGCTGCCCGCAGAGGCGGAAACGGCGGGGACGACGCGGCTGAGAAATTCTTCCGCCGCTTTGGTCGGCGTGTGGGTCTGATGCAGGTCGCGCGTGGTCTGGTAGAGCATTTCCAAGTCGCGGTTCTGGCGGGCGAGGTCCTGCGTCTGACGGGCGACCAGCCCTTCGAGGTCGGTGTAGAGCGTTTTCAGGTGCGCGCTCATTTGGTTGAAACCTTTGCTGACTTGGGCAAATTCCTGAATATAGCCGGTCGGGATGGCAACGCCGAACCCGCCGCGACCGATAGTCTGCACGCCGTCGAGTAGGGCTTCCAGCGGGCGGATAATCCATGAGTAGTGAAACTTAATCATCACGCCCGCCGCAATCAGAATCATCAGAATCAGCGCCATCTGAAACCGCCGCAGCCAGCGGGTATTTTCCTCGTTGGCGTTTTCCAGTGCCTGTACGAAGAGGTCGATGTTGCCGGCGAAGCGGTAGAGGTCGATATTGGTGGGCAGGGTGTGTTTTTGCAGTTTTGGGAGGATGTTGGACTGCCAGTCGATAACGAGCATGGACTGTATCAGGTCGTATGCCTGCGGCCTTTGGGCGGGTAGCAGCGGATGAATGGCGTCGGTGCGGCTGACCTTTTGCAGCGACTGCTCGAATTCCTTGATTTGGTTGTTTATCTGCCGTTCGGTGGCATGGTTGCCGACCATATAGGCCAGCCGGTAGGTCTGCATACGCAGGCTGCCCGCGTCGTTGATGGCCGTGCTCGCACCTTCCAGCCGCCACGACAACAGCAGGGTGAACACCACCGACAGCAAAGCCGAACCGACCCAAAGCAGGGTCAGCAGTTTCAGCCGTGCGGACAGGCTAAAGGGCCGTCTGAAAAAGAAGGATAGTGGTTTCATGTCGTTGTCGGTAAAACGGATGCGTAAGCGTATCATCCTTTAGGAGGGTTTACAATCCGCCTCTAAAGAATAGGCACTTAGTTAACGAAAACATGCAGAGTTAGTGTAAAATTCCGTTATGGTCGGGCCGGATAAAAAATTTAAAAACGGGCTTTGCCGCCGTCGGTACGCAGATGTTCCAACTCCGTTGGAAAACGACGTTTTTCAGACGGCCTTTTCTTTATGGTTTGAGAAAAATATCTATCAAGAGCAAACACAAAATGATTACCATCTTATATTTCGGTGTGTTGAAACAGCGGCTGGGGGTTGCGCAGGAGCAGGTGGCATGGGGGGCGGCACGGGTCGGGAATTGCTGCATCTTTTGCAGCGGCGCGGCGGCGCGTGGGCCGAAGCTTTGGAAGAAGACAGGATTTTCCGGGCTGGCGGTCGATAAGCAAATCGTCGGTTGGGACGTGCGATTCCCGACGGGGCGGAAGTCGGCCTGCTGCCGCCGGTAACGGGGGCTGACATGCAAACGCTTATCAGGATACAGACGGCTGATTTCGATTTGCAGGAGGAATACCGCGGACTGCCTCGCCCGGAAGCGGCAATACCGGCGCGGTGGCGGCGTTTGTCGGGCTGGTGCGCGACCGCGACACCGATGTGCCGCTGTCTTCGCTGTTTCTGGAACATTATCCCGAGTAACGGAAAACGAAATCGCCGGAATCGTCCGGACGGCTTTCGCAACGCTGGCCGCTTGAGGCCTGCACTGTCGTCCACCGCGTCGGCGAACTGGGGCCCGACGAGCAGATTGTACTGGTGCTGGCGCGGCGGCGCACCGCAAAGCCGCGTTTGCCGCGGTGGAATTTATTATGGACTATCTCGAAAACCGAAAGCCCCTTTCTGGAAAAGAAACCTTTTCAGACGGCCCTCGAAAGATGGGTCGAAAGCCAAACAAAGCGATAAAGAAGCAGTGGAGAAAATGGAGCGGCACGCAATGAGGATTTACGCACTGATTATGGCCGGCGGAATGGCCAAACGCATGGACGGGGCGGACAAAGGGCTGGTGCTGTGGCACGGCAAACCGCTCATCGACCACGTCATCGACCGCATCAAGCCGCAGGTCGGCCACATCGCCGTCAGCGCCAACCGCAACCTTGAAGAATATACCAAACGCACGCCGCATGTGTTTTTCCGATTCGCGCCAGTGGCAGGGGCTGGGCCCGCTGGTGGCGCTGTACTGCCGCCAACGATTTGCAGCTGGCCACCGCCGACTGGCTGCTGATTGTGCCCTTGCGACACGCCGAAACTGCCTGCGGATTTGGTGGAGCAGTTTGTCGCCGTCGCCAAGCGCACGCCGCTGTGTAACGCCTTTTACGCCGAAACCTCCGGCCACCAGCAATACAGCGTGATGTTTATCCGCCCGCAGATTCTGCAAAGCGCCGTGCCCTACCTTTATACGGGGCAGCGCACCCTGCGCGGCTGGTTGCAGCAGCAGCGCGCCCGTTCGGTGGCATTCGGTTCGGAAGAAAATTTCGCCAACTACAACACCCCGCAGGATTTGGAGCAACCGCTATGATTGATTTTGAAACCGCGCTGGCGCAACTGCTCGACGGTTGCGAATGCCGTCTGAAAAAGCCGCCGCCTGCCGCTGGCGGCCGCCGCCAACCGTATTCTCGCGCAGCCGCTGTATGCGCAGTATCCCGCGCCGATGTTCGACAACAGTGCGATGGACGGCTACGCCGTGTGCAGCACCGACGGCAGCCTGCGCGAGTTTGCCGTCGTCGGCCGCGTTCAGGCCGGCGATGCAGCCGCCGTGCCGTTGAAAGGGAAGGCGAAGCCGTGCGTATCTTTACCGGTGCGCCGCTGCCCGGCAACACCACCGCCGTCGTGATGCAGGAGCAGGCCGAAGCGGAGGGAGGCCGTCTGAAAGTCAAGGCGGAAATCAAGGCGGGGCAGAACATGCGGCTTAAAGCCGAAGAAATCCAAGTCGGGCAGGAGCTGCTTGCCGCAGGCTGCAAACTCGATGCCGCCGCATTGGGGCTGGCGGCATCGCAGGGGTCTGCCGAAGTGGAGTATACGAGCCGCTCAAAGTGCTGGTGTTTTCCACCGGGAAACGAGTTGGCCGAACCCGGCCGGCCGCTTTCAGACGGCCTGATTTTACGACGCCAACCGCTACCAGCTTTTTGGCGTGGTTGCAGTCGCTGGGGAATGGAGGTGGCAGACGGCGGCATCATTTCCCGACGATTTGGCGCAGACCGAAGCGTTGCTCAAAGATGCCGCGCAGCGGTTCGACGCCGTTATCACCAGCGGCGGCGCGTCGGTGGGCGAGGCCGATTATCTCAGCAGGCCGTTGAAAACGTCGGGGTGCTGACCACCCGCTCCATCGCAATCAAACCCGGCAAACCGTTTGGCTGGGGGCGGGTCGGCACTGCGGCGGTATTCGTGTTGCCGGGCAATCCCTGTTGCCGCCTTCGTTACCGCTCATATGCTGCTGGCGCCGGCATTGGGCAAACTGTCCGGCAGGTCGGGCACGGCGCCATACCTGCCGCAAATCACCGCCAAAGCCGCGTTCGGCACCCGAAAAAGCCATCAAACGCCGCGAGTTCCTGCGCGTGGTTTTGAGCCGCAACGGGCAGGGGGAGACCGTTGCCGAACTGCTGCCCAACCAAGGCAGCGCGATGCTGGCGACCTGCGCGAGGGCGGAAGCATTGTGCGAAGTGCCCGCTATGGAAGTCGTCAACGAAGGCGATACCGTCAGGCTGCATCTGCTGCCGCGCTAAGCTGTAAAACAGATCGAAAGGCCGTCTGAAACAAGAATAATCTTCTGTTTCAGACGGCGCTTTGATTTTGCCGTTTTTCGACAGCCAAATCGATTAACCCTGAATCGGTAAAATAATATGATAAAACTATATTCAAAGCAAATAAACACAGGCATAATGATAAATCCAGCAACCGTTTTCGTTTTCAGACGGCCTCACTTCGAAAATGAAAAACTCCTCCTCATCTTCTTTATCGGCTTTTATCGGTGCGGGCACCTGCATCCGCCGCGCACGCCGGACAGCCTGTTTACGCCAAAGGCAGGCTGGCCAACGGTCTGACCTACCATATTTTTCAAAAATCCCGTCGGCGGAAGGGCGGCTGTCCGCGCGGCTGAACGTGGGTGTGGGTGCGGCCGATGAAAACGACGGGGAAGAAGGCATCGCGCACATTACCGAGCACGCATGGTATTCCAATCCTCGCCGCAGTATCCGCAGGGATTGTCGGATTACCTCGGCCGCAACGGCTGGCAGATGGGACGACATTTCAATGCCCAGACCGGCTATGATTACACGACGCTACTTGTTTTCGCCGCCGCAAGGGAGCAGGCAGCTCGAAGAAGTGTTGAAAATCTACCGCCAAATCCTGCAACCGCAGCAGTTTTCCGCCGCCGATTGGGAGAAGGAAAGGCAGGTCGTCCTCAGCGAATGGCGCCAGCAGCAAAACCCTGCAAAACCGCCTGAGCCGCAGGCAGCACGCTTTAATGTACGAAGGAGCGCGGCAGGGACGCTATCCGCCGATAGGCAGGCTGGAGGCGGTGCAGAGCGCCCGCGCGGATACCGCCGGCGCGTTTCACAACAAATGGTACGGCAGCAACAATGCCGTTTTGGTGCTGATGGGCAATCTGAATATCGACGGCACGGCCGCACTGATAGAACGGACGTTCGGCGACATGCGGCCGATTACGCTGGGCGTGCGGCGTGCGGATGAATACCAACCGCGGTTGAAAAACGGCTGGCATGTCGGCATGGTGCAGGACGCAGACAATGCCGAAGACAAACTCTCGCTGGTGTTCCGTTTCAAAAAACAAAAAGCCGAAGCCTATGCCGAACAGTCTTATCAGCGGCTGCTGGACAATTTCGCCGCCTATGTCGTTAACAGCCGCATCATCCGCTCCGGACTCGATGTCGGCCTGAAAATGGATACGCTCGGCTGCTGTACCGGTTCGCTGATGCTCGATGCCGACATCGCCCCCGGCCAGCATCGCGAAATGCTGGAAGTATTGCGCAACCCTCAGGCAGGGACATCCTTGACCATCCCGCCACCGACGAAGAACTGGGCGGCTACCGCAAAAGCGTTGCACAACAATCTGCTGCCGCAAAACGCCGGCATTCCCGACGACCTGACGAAGGTTATCCGCCTTTCCGAAGAAACCGTCCTGCAGGGGCTGCCGCTGCCCGACGCCGAAATCCGCGCCGCCGACCGCAGCCAGCTTTACCGGATTAACGCGAGGCCGTCAATCGGCGCATAACCGAATGGCTCGACGCGCCCGACAAAAATGATACAGGTGCAGGTTTCCCAAGGCAGCACGGTCAGCCTGCCGTCTCCCGCCGATTTGAACAAAACGCCTGAGAGGCCGTCTGAAACACAGTCCGGCGGCAAGGCCGCGCCCGAATTTGCCAAACCGGAGAGCGGAAAAATCTTAACGGAGCGAACCGGCAGGGCAGATCGGACATCCGCTATCTCAAACTGGGCAACGGCGATACCGCGGTGTTGATGCGTTTGCCCGAAGCAGAGCCGCCGCGTCCATTTCCGCGCCGTATCGGACAGCGGCTCGCTGGCAGAGCCGTCCGAAGCATGGCTGGCGAAACTGGCGGCGGAAACCGTGTCCCAGTCCGCCCCTCAGGGCATGAGCGCGAGGCGGGTTCAGGCAGTGGCGGCAGCAGAGCGCATCAGCTACACCTACCGTTTTGGAAGACTACCGCCAGATTACCGACGCGCAGGCCAATGCCGACAGCCTGAAAACCCTGCTGCAACTGTACCGCAGCTACCAGACCGTTCCCCGATTTGTCCCAATGGCAGCAATACGCCAAGCGGGACGAAGCACGGTTTAAAAGTGCGGCAGCATTCCAAATCGGGCAGGCCGCAGCAGGTTTTGGAAGAAATGAAATACGGCCGCAACCTGATGCCGTCTGGAAAACAACGCCCATGCCGGCCTGACCCAAGCGCGGATAAAACAGAAATGGCAGAAACGGACCGCCGCGCCCGTACATTACTACATCGTCGGCAACCCTGCCGCCGGAAGAAACCGCGCCGCTGGTAGCAAAATATCTGGCCGGAATCCCGCGTTCCGCCGCAGCCGCAAACGACTATCCGCTGCGTACGGGACGCGAAAGCAGACACGAAGCCGCAGGAGAAACCGAAGGAGCGGAAATCCACGCGCAATCAGGCAGCAGGCCGATACGCTGACACCTGGAAAAACCGAACAAATCAGGCTGCTGAACAACCTTTTCAACGCCCGCCTGAAAGACGAATTGCGCGGCAGGCAGCAAAGCGCATACGCCGTTAAATTCAAAGCCGAGACCTATCCCGGGGGTGCGGCGGATAGAAAGCAGTCTGACTTTCAACACCGCCGCAGGCCAAGCGCAGGCGGGCTGGCAGGCCGCTAAAAAAGTGTTGCGCGAGCTGCCCGACGGCACTAGGCTGTCGCCGAAGCGCGCAATCTTAGGGAAACTCTTTATCGAACAGGAAAACGCCCGCCGCCGTTCCGCCGAGGCATGGATAGAGCGTCTTTCCGCCGACACGTCAGGGCAGAGGGCGTCCCCTATCCGAACGATGTCGGTCGGATTGCCGATTCCATTACCCGCAACAACCCTGAGGGAAACGGCGAAAATGATGTGGTCCGAAGACAATGAAAAAGTATTGACGGTGATGCCGAAACATTGACCGATTGAATCAAAAGGCCGTCTGAAATATTTTTCGGACGGCCTTTTCTTATAAAAACAAACTGTTTAAGAATTACAGAAACAGCCAATGCTGCATCATAATCCGGCTCGTTGGTGATTTCGGCGACCAATTCCGAATGCAGCACTTTGTCGTTTTCGTCCAAAACCAAAACCGCGCGCGCAGTCAGGCCGCGCAGGGGGTCTGTCGGTCAGGGCGACGCCGTAGTCGGTGGCGAAGCTGCTGCGGAAAGACGATAAAGTAACGACCTTGTCCAAACCTTCCGCACCGCAGAAACGGGCTTGGGCAAACGGCGGGTCGGCGGAAAATGCACAACACGACCGCGTTATCCAATGAGGGACGCGCGTTTGTTGAAAGTGCGGACGGATTGGGCGCATACGCCGGTATCCACACTTGGAAAAAATATTCAAGACTTTGCGTTTGCCTGCAGAAGTCCGCAAGGGTTTTGTCGGACAAATCCGCAGCGGCAAGGGGTAAACGCAGGCGCGGTTTGTCCGGCTGCGGGCAGATTGCCGGAAGTGTGGACGGGGTTATTTTTGGAAGGTTACTTGAGCCATATTTCTATCCTCTTTCTTAAATGTGGGAAAAAGGGTGTTACACGGCGCAAGGATAGTGCTTTTTCGACAGCTTGCCAAGCAGACTGACTGAAACTATGCATGAGCCAGCCTACATATACTCGTTTTAAAAATATAGGGTCAACATTTATTCCATTTCTAAGCTGTACGGCCGTAGACCATTTGACAAAATTATTCCAAAGCTATAATATTTCTATATATAATTTTTATTATATATATTTATCTTTAGATGAATCATTCTCAAACAAGGAGCAATTAAATGAAACGGAACTTAGGTACTTTTGGATCGCACTCTCCGCATTGTCATCAGTGTAGCACTAATTGCTGCCGTTGCGACAGGTCAAATCGGCTGGTGGGGGTGGTTAGGGTATTATCCCGCTGGCTACCGCTTTGATAGGAAACTGCGCGTTGTACAGCTTATTGGGCATCAATACCCTGTCGCATCGACAAAAGAATAAAGAAGGTAAAACATGAATAAAGATGGACAACTCCCGCGAATTGCTCCTGCGGAAGCGGCAGCAAAAAATTCGTGAAGGCGCGATAGCGGCGGACATCCGCAGCCAAGCAGAATATCAGGGGTGGGCATATCGGCGGCGCATTGTCCCTGCCGCCGGAGCGACATCGCGACAAACTGCCCGACAACACCGCGCCCCTGTCTGATTTTTATTGTCTGGGCGGCAAACGCACGGGCACAGGCGGAAGCAGCATTGTCGGAACTTGGTCGAGGACGCGAGTGCTACATTCTTGAAGGCGGTTTGCAGGCATGGCAAGCCGCCGGTCTCCCATAATTGCCGAACACGCCGCGCCGGACATCATGCGGCAGGTGCAAACCATCGCGGGCGGATTGGTTCTGCTCGGTGTGCTGGCAGGGTTGGCTGGTGTCGCCTTGGTTTTACCTGATAGACGTGGTAGTCGGTACAGGCCTGTTGGCAGCCGGGTTGACCGGATTCTGCGGCATGGCGCGACTGCTGGTCAAAATGCCATGGAACCGCTAAATAGAGGTCGTCTGAAAGTTGCTGCTGAAGCTGCTATAACTGATAATGCAACCTTCTCATCTGCCGAAAAAGGGGAACAATGACCACTGCCGACAATCAACCGCCCTACGAAGAAGCCGCAGCCTTCCTTAAATTGCTGGCCAATCCCCACCGTCTCGCCGTACTGTGCAGGGCTGCACGAAAGGCCGCACAATGTAACCGAACTGGCTGGAGTCTATCCGGGTCTGCCGCAGGCGGCGATGTCCAGCCAATTAGCCTGCTGCGCGAGGCCGGATTGGTGTCTTATGAAGTAAACCATCGAGAGCGGCAGTATTACATTGCCGATTCACGAGTCAACGAGATGGTACGGCTGCTGTATTCCTTTTTGTGCGGCAAAAATTGAAATGCCTTCGTATTGCTATATTAGTTAGGTAGGCTGCTCGGAAAAATCGATCCATTTATGGTTAAAAAGGCCGTCTGAAAAATCGTTTTCAGACGGCCTGAAACACAGCAAAATCCGCCCGCCGCCTTTTATCAGGTATAGCTAATTTACCCGCTAAAAATATCATCTGTCAAAAAAATATACGTAAAAAGCGACCAAATGTTACAATCTCGCCTTTTGGCAATCCATAAGGTACACAGTGCGTCACCGCAAACTGGGCAGGGAAATCGCCACTTTCCGTCATGCACTCACATGGACGTTCTTTACCTTCCATTAAGCAGAGCGAGACAGTGTATTCCTATCCCATATTGTTTGGATTTTCCAGCAGCCTGAAATGTACAGGCATACAGATAGAGAAACGTATCCGGCCGAATCGGTGCGCCGGAAAATAGAATATTTTTGAGAAGTGCGTGTGCAATGAAAGCGTTTTTATCCGCCAAATCCTGCCGCCCGTGTTGGTTCAGTTAAAGCATTATCGTTGTCCTGGTGTATTTTTGAAGCCAAAGATTTCGTCCCATATGTTTTCGCCCGATGAAGCGGGGCGGATTTTCTGGCGGTATTGGTGTTGATGCCGAGTGTGCTGCTGACATGGCTGTGGCAAGCAGTGGTGTCGGTGCGTTATTGGCTGCACGCACCCAAAACCGCGCATAAAGGCGGCCGTGCTGCTGGCTGCCTGGTTGGCGGCGTATCCCGTACTGCTGTTTGCGGCAATGGTACTGTTATGGCAGATTTTTTTCTGCAACTGCTCCACTGATTGACGGCAAAGTGGCAACGGTAGGCCGGATACTTGAATTCGACATTTTCAGTATGAAGGTTTTATCGGATACGAGTATCCGACCCACGTTAGCTGCCAAATCTTCTAAATGTTGTGTTTATCAGCCCAACCTACGCTTGCTGATACAGACTACGCTTGTTATTAAGTAGAGGTTTCTTTGCGAGCTTCCCAAGTTGCTAAAAGATAGCTTGCTAACGCTCCTGATAAATTTACAGCTAACTCAGCATGACGTGGAGCAGGTTTTACCCCATTTTGCCTTTCCCATGTGCATCACTTAAACGATTTCGAAGCGTACCTAGTCCTTCAATTATTGCTGTACAACCACCGAGAATTTGCTTTAAAAACCTCTGCCGTATGTTGTGAGTGGGGCTAGATTTAGAATATCAGCAGTTTTTATATAATTTGGGTAAATCTACTGTATCGTCATATTTGATTCCCATATCATCAAGAATATGCTTACAAACTGTCTCTATAAGCGTTCGTGCTGATGTAATTGCGCCTTCTGGGTCGCTTGATCTCCTATCTAGGGACTTTAACTATGCTGCTTTGTACATGTGCCGCATTTATTTTCTTTACACCTTTGCTAACAAATTCATCTGAAGGAACAAGTCCTCCTCGCTCTAATATGTCTAACAATGGATGAAATTCGTTCCATATATAATTTCGACGTTCAGCATAATTAGGAAATTCGTATTTAATAAATTGCCAAAATTGATCAAGACTTCTACATGTTTTGATGAATTTTGGAATATATGTCAAAAGCAGCATTTGAAAGAATAAACTGTCTTAGGCGTGTAAATTCTGCGTTATTTTTCTTTTACCCCCAGTAGCTTGAGAAATTAAAAAGATTTTTGTAAGGTTTCTGCCTGAATAAACAACTCTTTCATTTTATTGAATTTATCCTTTTTAATGTAGATGACATAAGTTAAATTAAAAGTATTCGTTTTGCAAATAGCAAGCGTAGATTGTGTCGAAAAATTCCACAAATTTTTAATTTTTCAAGTTTAGGAACAATGTTAGATCTTTATCTAAAACGCAACGGTATTTTTGTACGCCTATCCGTTGCAATCAGCATCATAAGGCTTTTGGGTACTACATGAAAAAGTTTTTAAGTGGGCGTAGGTTGGGCTGGAAACCTAACAGATTTTTAAATACGCCTTATATTTTAGAAAAGGTCGTCTGAAAGCTGTGAAAACCGTTTCAGACGACCTTTCTTCATCAACCTCTACTTTGCTATCACTCTTTCTCTCAAAGTCTTTTAAGACACTCTTCACCATCTTAATCCGCGTTTCCACATCCTCCATCTGAGCCGTAAACTTCAACTTATCCGCCCCAGCCAGCCGGTATTTTTTATCCGTCTGAATCAGCAAGATGATTTCTGTCGGGTCGATTTGGTGGTGTTTGCCGAAGGTAACGGTAACGGCTTCGCTGGTCGCATCAATGGCATCAATACCCAATTCTTTGGCCGCGAGCCGCAGGTGGTGGCTTTCGATGAGGGTTTTGACGGGTTGTTCGGGCAGGCCGAAGCGGTCGACGAGTTCTTCGTGTATCGCGTTGATTTGCTGCACGGTTTCGCAGACGGCGAGGCGTTTGTAGAGGACGAGCCGTTCGTGGATGTCGGGGCAGTAGCTTTCAGGGCAGCAGGGCGGGGCTGTGCAGTTTGATTTCGGTGGTGATGCCCAGCGGTGCGTCGAGGTCGGGCTGACGGCCTTTTTGAGGTCGCGCACGGCTTGTTTGAGCATTTCCGTATAGAGCGTGAAGCCGACCTGTATCATTTCGCCGGATTGTCCCTTCGCCGAGATTTCGCCTGCGCCGCGGATTTCCAAATCCTGCATGGCGAGGGTGAAACCTGCGCCGAGTTCGTCTGCCGCCGCAATGGCGTCGAGGCGTTTTTCTGCGTCTTTGGTGATGTATTCGGGCGTGAGCAGGTAGGCGTAGGCTTGGTGGTGGCTGCGGCCGACGCGCCCGCGAAGCTGGTGCAGTTGCGCCAGCCCGAATTTGTCGGCGCGGTTGATGATGATGGTGTGGCGTTGGGGAATGTCGATGCCGGTTTTCGATGATGGTGGAGCAGAGCAACACGTTGAATCTTTGCTGCAAAAAGTCGCGCATGACTTGTTCCAGCTCGCGCTCGCGCAGTTGTCCGTGCGCCACGCCGATGCGGGCTTCGGGCAATAGGGTTTCCAGCCGCTCGCGCATGTTTTCGATGGTATCCACTTCATTATGCAGGAAAAACACCTGCCCGCCGCGTTTGAGTTCGCGCAACACAGCTTCGCGCACGCTGCCTTCGCTGAAAGGGTTTTGACAAAAGGTTTTGACGGCAAGGCGGCGGCTGGGCGCGGTGGTAATCAGCGAGAAGTCGCGCAGGCCTTCGAGCGCCATGCTGAGGGTGCGCGGAATCGGCGTGGCGGTCATGGTGAGGATGTCGACATTGGCGCGCAGGCGTTTGAGCTGCTCTTTTTGGCGCACGCCGAAGCGGTGTTCTTCATCGATAATCACCAAACCCTAAATTTTTGAATTTGATGTCGTCCTGCACCAATTTGTGCGTGCCGATAACGATATCGACCGTGCCGTCCGTCATGCCTTCCAGCGCGGCTTTGGTGGCTTTGCTGTTGTTGAAACGCGAAAGGCTGGCGACTTTCACGGGGAAATCGGCGAAGCGGTCGGCGAAAGTTTTTGCGCGTGCTGCTCGACCAGAAGCGTGGTCGGAGCGAGTACGGCGACCTGTTTGCCGCCCATCACCGCCACAAACGCGGCGCGCAGGGGCGACTTCGGTTTTGCCGAAACCGACATCGCCGCACACGAGGCGGTCCATCGGCTTCGCCTGCGTCAAATCTTTTAATCACAGCGGCGATGGCGGCGGCCTGGTCTTCGGTTTCTTCGTAGCCGAAGCCGTCGGCAAACGCCTGATAGTCCAACTCGTTGATTTCAAACTTGTGTCCCGATTGGGCGGCGCGTTGGGCGTAGAGGTTGAGCAACTCGGCGGCGGTATCGCGCGCTTTTTCGGCGGCTTTGCGCTTCGCCTTGTTCCACGCGCCGCTGCCGAGCTTGTGCAGAGCGACGTTTTTCATGCGCCTGACCGAGTAGCGGCTGATTAAAATGCAGTTGCGAAACAGGCACATAAAGCTGCGCTTCGCCCGCGTATTCGAGCAACATCATTTCGTTGGTTTTCGCCGCCCAAGTCCATTGTTACCAAGCCCATATACCGTCCGATGCCGTGTTCCTCGTGAACGACAGGGGTCGCCGATATTGATTTCGGCAAGGTCGCGCAACAGGCCGTCTGAAACGGCGGCATGTTTCTTGCGGCGGTTGTGGACGCGCGAACGGGCAACGTATTGGTAGAGGTCAGATTCGGTGATGACGGCGATGGCACTTTGAGCGGCAACCGCTTTGCCTCTCTCCCAACCCTCCCCACGGGGAGGGGCGAGGCTGCTGTCGGATTTGCCCGTGCAGACTATTTTTCGATGGGGTGCAGGCTGCTTTTTGGTTTTCAGGCCGTCTGAAACGGCGGCGGCACTTTTGTTCCCTCTCCTGTGGGATAGGGGCTTGTTGCGGCTGTGGAAAATTCGGTTTGAGCGGCAACTGCTTTGCTCTCTCCCAACCCTCCCCACGAGGGAGGGGCGGGTTGCTGTTGGATTTGCTCGTGCAGATCACTTGCGACGGGATGCAGGCTGCTTTTGGTTTTCAGGCCGTCTGAAACGGCTGCCACATTCTGTTCCCTCTCCTGCGGGAGAGGGTTAGGGAGAAGGGTGTGTTGCGGCTGCGGGAAATTCGGTTTGGTCGGCAACCGTTTTGCCTTCTCCCTCGAGGCGAGGAGTAGGTTGCTGTTGTTCGGGGATTGCAGCCCGCCCAGTTTGAACCCGTATGCCAACGGCGCAACTGTAATCATCAGCGGCTCGTGTGCCGATAAAAAGCCCGCCAGTCGGACACAGGTTTGGCTTTTCAAACCGTTTTGCTGCAAGAAGCCGAGCATGGTTTCGCGCCGTCCCAAGCTTTCGGCACACAGCAAAATCCGTCCTTCAAAGGTCGTCTGAAAATCCTTCAATGCCTGCAAAGGCTCGTCGGACTGGCGGTTGACGGCAAGGTCGGGCAGGGTGTGCTCCTTGCCGGAAACATCGGGCAGCACTGTCCGTAGTTTTTCAGACGGCCTGCGAACACATCGGCAGAGAGATACAAATGCTGTGGAAGCAAAGGCGGATAGGTTTCGTCGCCCTGCGCCATGGCGTAACGCGATTTGACATCGCTCAAAAAGCGGTTGGCTTCGGCGTGAACGTCGCCCAATGAGAACAAACAGCGCATCTTCGCCGATATAGTCAAACAGCGTTTCCAGCTCGTTTTCAAAAAAACAGCGGCAGATAATATTCCACGCCCGCGCCGAAGTGGCCGTTGCTGACGGCTTTGTACACGGCGGCATCGTTCGGATTGCCATCGACTTCCTCGCGGAAGCGCTGCGGAAGATTTTTTTGCGCCTCGCTGTCGGTGGGGAACTCGTGCGCCGGCAGCAGGCGGATTTCGGAAACAGGGGAGATGGTGCGCTGCGTGTCGGTGTCAAAGGTTTTGATGCTGTCGATTTCATCGTCGAACAAATCAATGCGGTAGGGCATTTCGCTGCCCATCGGGAACAAATCGACAATACCGCCGCGCACGGCAAACTCGCCTGCCGCGACAACATGGGAAACATGGTTGTAGCCCGCATCCACCAAATCGGTTTTCAGACGGCCTATATTCAAAGTCTGCCCCGTTTTCAGCCAAAACGTGCGCCCCGCCAAAAACGGCACGGGCGGTAGCTTCTGCATCGCCGTGGCAACCGGCACGAACAATACGTCCGCCGCGCCGCTCTTAATCTGCCACAACGCCGACAGCCGCTCCGACACCAAATCCTGATGCGGCGAAAAAACGCTCGTAAGGCAGCGTTTCCCAGTCCGGCAGGAACACCGCAGTATCGTGCGGACGGAAAAACCGCCATGCAGTCTGAAGGCGCAACGCCTGTTCCGCATCTTGGGTCAGCACGACTTTGAGCCGCTTATGCGGCAGATAACGCGCCAAAGCCAGCGGCAGCGAGCCTTGCGAAAGATTGAGCCAACGGGATTTTTCACGGGGTTTGGGGGATAGGGTAGTTCATGGCGTAGGGACACTGGCTTACGGCAGCCGGAAAATTTTTCGGGCCGCCGTGGTAGGTTGTAAAAGCGGGATTTTAGCAGATTAAAAGCGGGTATAAGGGGATAGGATGGTTTGGTTGTTTTTTTCAGACGGCCTTTGTGTGCGGGGAGGCCGTCTGAAAACGAGCGTAGCGGGTTTTGCCAAAAGTTTTCAGACGGCCCCGTTCAAAGACCGCTACCCCCGCCAGTTTGCCGATAAGGCCCGGTAACGGCCAACGCCGCCACACCCCACAGGCACACGCGCAAGACGGCGGGGAGCGACGGGTGCGCCGCCGAGTTTGGCAGAAGCGTAACCAGCGCGGCGAGTCCGCACAAAGTGGTTGCCGCCAGCGTAGGAATCAGGGCGGCGGGGGCGGTCAGTGCGACCAGCAGCGGCGGTATGGCGCCGGCGCAGAACGAACCGGCGGAGGCAAGCGCGGCCTGCATGGGCTTGGCGGCGGAGGTTTCGGTGATGCCGATTTCGTCGCGCGCATGGGCGGAGAGCGCGTCGTGTTCCATCAGTGCGTGTGCGACTTCGGCGGCAAGTGCGTCGGGCGAGCCGCGGCGGCGGTAGATTTCGGTCAGTTCTTCCAGTTCGGCATCGGGATTGGCTTCCAACTCATGCGCGTTCTTTTGTGCAAATCGGCTTTTTCCGTGTCCGACTGGCTGGATACGGAAACGTATTCCCCCGCCGCCATCGAGACCGCGCCGCCGATAAGGGCGGAGGCGCCCGTCAGCAGCAGGGTTTGGAAATCGGGGCGGCGGCCGCGACGCCCGTCAGCAGCGAAGCGGTGGAAATCAGGCCGTCGTTCGCGCCCAATACGCTCGCGCGCAGCCAGTTGTTGCGGTTGCTGAAATGGCGTTCGCTGTGTTGTGAATACATGGCAGTGTTCCGGTGGCGTTATTGTTCTGCGGCATCTGCGCCGCTGTTTTTGCGTTATAGTAGCACCGTATCGGGTTTTGGAGACGACGATGAAGACGGTAACGGTTAAAAACATGGTGTTGGGCGAGGGGCGGACGAAAATCGCCGTGCCGCTGGTGGCGGAGGATTCAGACGGCCTGATGCGGGCGGCGGCGCAACTGCGCACTCTGGATTTCGATTTGGCCGAGTTTCGCGCGGATTTTCTGAAACGGGCGGACGAGGCGGATTTTGTGCTGGCGCAGTTGGAAAAAAGTGCGCGAAGCGCTGCCGGACACGCCGCTCTTGTTTACATTCCGCCGCGCGGCGGAAGGCGGTTCGTGTCCGTGCGACGACGATTATTATTTCGCGCTGCTGCGGCGGGCGGCGGAATCGGAGCTGGCGGACATCATCGACATCGAGCTGCTGGCGGGAGACGGGCCGGTCGGCGGAAGCGGCGGCCCAGGTCAAGGCGGCAGGGTACGGCGGTTTTTGCTGTGCAATCATGATTTTCGAGCGCACGCCGCCGAAAGACGTGATTGCAGGCCGTCTGAAAAATGGAAGCGCTGGGTGCGGACATATGCAAAAATCGCCGTCATGCCGCAATCGCCGCAGGACGTGCTGACGCTGCTGATGCGGCATATTCGGTTTTTCAGACGGCCTCCGTACCGCTTGTTGCCGTTTCTATGGGCAGATTCGGTGCGGTCAGCCGCATTGCGGGGGAATGTTCGGTTCGGCGATGACTTTTGCCGCAGCGGAAAAAGCGTCCGCCCCAGCCAGATAAATGTTGGCGAACTGAGGAATATTCTGAATGTTTTTAAACGGATAATGGTTTGAATGCCGACAGGGACGTTTTTTTCCTGCGAAGTGTATCCTGTGTATAAATAATGTAAATTATTTAGAAAAAAAGGAACTAAAATCGATTTATCTGTCTTCACTTATTTGCTAATTTGATTTAAACTAATACGGAGCTGGGATATGGTAAATCAGGATAACAGGCCGGTTGAAGAACCGGCGGTTGTCGCAGGAAACCGAAGATTACGCGTTCGGACCGAAAAGCCGAAACAGAAACCGAAGCGGAAGGAGCCACAGAGGCGGCGGAAATGTTTTTCGACATGCCGTCTGAGAAAAAGCCAAACGCAAAAAAAGGCAAGAAGAAAAGACAAGGATAAAGGTCGGAGCGCAGAGGCAGTGCAGGGAAGAAGTCATCGGCACGGCAAAAGGCGTGGAAACCATGTTCCGCAACGCCGTACGCTCGGAAATGGAGCTCCTTGCGCTGGCGGCAAACCAAAGGCCAACATTATGATTTCGTTGAATGGTTTTATCGTATCTGCGCTGATGATTTCGGGCGCATTTATTTTTCGTCGTCGCCCGAATTTCTGATTCCGGCGAGTACGTTTATGATTACCGCCGCCGCATCCATCGTGTTCGCACTGTTGTCCGCTTCACCGGATCGTATCGGCAAAATGCAGGCGGCGCGTGCTTGGCTGAAGGATTTTGTCTGCCGCCGCGCGACGTTGAAAGATTGGAAAAAACCCGCGTCAGCCGTGCCGAAACGCGCTTTTTCGGCGGCAGTCAGCCCAATATCCTGATTTACGAAGACCGCGTGAAGGTTCAGAAAAGAACGGTATTGGGGAAATGATGCAGGAGATTATGGGCGACCGCAAAACAGGTGTACCACAAAAATGAGCGATCATCTTTATTGGCTGGGACTGCTGGCGGACAAGCAGTTTCAAATACATCAATTTATCTTATGCCGTGTTCCGCTGGGGACTTTTTGGCTTCGCTGGCGGCGTTTATCGGCGTGAAAACCTTGCCTTCGCTTTTTGACTTCGCCCGCCAGCAATGACGGCCGAACTGCGCGCCTTAGGGGATTAATATGTTCAACGGCGTGTACGAGCCTTCCGCCGTGCAGCAGCTTCCCGACGGCAAATTGCTGATTGCCGAAGACGAACCGAACCACGCGTTCAGCATTATCAGCATCGATAAAAACAGGCAGGGTTTATAGAAGACGAAGCGTTGGATACGCGCGTGATTACCGGCTTTCAAACGCCGCCTGAGCGACTTTGGAGGCCTGGCGCGCGACGATGAAGGCTTTATCTACGCGCTCACTTCGCACTCGCGCACCCGTAAAGGCAACCGTTCGCCCGACCGCGAACACCTGATGCGCTTTAAAAATCCAAGACGGCAATGTGTTGGGCCTGACCAGCTACGACAATCTGACGCAGGGTTTTGGAAACCGACCACAAATTGCACGACCTCATCCGCGAACGCACCAAGGCCGAAGTTTCCTTTTGAAGAAATCAATATCGAAGGTATGGCATTCGACCCTGTGAAGAAACGCCTCGTTTTGGGCTTCCGCGATCCTGAGTTCAACAATATGGCTTTGGTGGCATTCATCAGCAATCCGAAAGACGTGTTTCGAGCGCAACGCCCAAACCTGAGTTTGACGAAGTCGCCATCCTCGACATTGACGGCGGCGGCATCCGTTCTATCAACTACGATCCTGTGTTGAAGAACTACGTCATCGCCAACGAAGTGAAGGATGAAAACCGGGTCAGAAATTCTCGCAACTGTGGACTTGGAGCGGCAACCCGACCGACGAGCCGCAAAAAAATCTCCCTGCCCAATCTGCAACACATCACCAACGTCAAGCCGTCGATTCGATTACGGTCAACGGCAAGCCGCAGATGATTCTGATGGGTGACGAAGGCAACGCTTCGCAGAAAAATCACCGCCAAATATATGTTGGTGGACTACAGCCAGCTCGGTAAGGATTAAGGTTTTAGTATGCAGTAAGGCCGTCTGAAAACAGAGTGGTATGTTTTCAGACGGCCTTTATTAATGCAAGCGGGGGCGGTATTCAGCCCGATATTGCCGGTAGCAAACCGCAATATCGTGTTGCGCAGGGCAATCAGTTTGCCGTGGAAGAAGTGCGACGAACCGGCCAGAAACCACGACGGGCAAATCCTGCGGTCCGGCCCATGCCAGGACTTTGTCCAGCGCGACGACTTCGTCTTCCGCGCCGTGTATCACCAGCGTTTTGGCAACATCGGGAACGGCGGACGGTTCAGGGGCGGTCGGTATAGTGGTGCACCGCCGCGCCCATCAGCAGCAGCCAATCGGGCGTGCGCTCTTGGGCGGCAAACGTAGCGACGTAGCCGCCGAAGGAAAAACCGGCAAGCGCAAATTGCGGCGCGTCGGGGTGTTGCGAACGAGGCGTAGTCGATGACGGCGATGCAGTCCTGCGTTTCTCCGCGTCCGTAGTCGTGCACGCCTCCGCTGTTGCCCACGCCGCGCAGATCGGGCAGATAACAGTGAAAACCGAGCTGGCATAAGGCTTTGGCAGCGGTTTGAATGACTTTGTTGGTGTTCGTGCCGCCTTGCAGCGGGTTGGGATGGTTGATGACTGCTACGCCGCGTGCGGGGCTTTGTTGGGCAGGCAAGTAGATGGTTTCAAGCAAACCGGCGGGGCCAGGGAACTTGAATGATGTCTGGTTTGAGCATGATGGTTCCTTGTTGCTTCTTGATGTGCAGGAAAAGGCCGTCTGAAAAGAGGGTGTTTTGCCGTTTTCAGACGGCCTTTGTTTGAAAAATAGCCTCTAAAGGTCTCTGTTTTTGCGTTTTACAGGTAAAAATGTTTGCCGTTGTTGGGGATTGTCTTGCTTTCAAATCGTTCAACATCCGTTTGAAATCCAAGCCGTATTGTTCGCTTAACTTTTTCCGCGCGCTTTTTCAGCTTGTCGAGATTTTGCTCTTTCGGACTGCTTTGGAAACGCCATCACCGCCATATTGCCGTGGCTTTCGGCGGGCAGTTCCAACACGCGTCCCTCGAAGACGTTGAGCAGGCGTTCGACGAAGCGTTGGTAGCGTTTGTCGCCGCTCCACCAGTTGGTGACGAACACGCCGTCGGGCGAGAGGGCGTTGCGGCAGTCTTGGAAGAAGGGTTCTTCCACCAGCGCGTCGATGATTTGTTCGCCGTCGAAGCCGTCCACCAGCACCGCGTCGGTATTGTGGCGGAACACCTTGATGTATTCTGCGCCGTCCGCTTCGACGATTTCAAAGTTTTCCCTTCAAAACGGCAGCTCGAACAGGCTGCGGGCGACGGCGATGACCTGCGGGTTGATGTCCACGGCGGTTTGTTTGGTGTCGGGCGGGTAGCTGTCTATCCAGCGTACGAACGAGCCGCCGCCCAAGCCGATTTGGGTGATGTGTTTCGGCGTTTCTTCCGCAAACAGAAGCCAGCCCATCATTGCGCGGCTGTACGACAAAAACCAGTTCGGCGGGATGGTCGAGGTTCATCGAGCTTTGGATGGTGTCGCTGCCCAAATGCAGCGAGCGGATGTTGCCTTCTTCTGAAATGCCGACTTCGGGCAGGTCGGACTTGGCGGGGCGCAGGCGGCGGTAGGGGTGTCGTGGCATCGTATCGTCGGTTCGGGTGGCGGGGCGGTTATTTTTAACAGAATCCGTTTTTGTTTTCAGACGGCCTTTCGGGCGGTAAACCGGATTTATCCTTCTGAAATAATTACCTGTGAACTTAATTGTATTAAAAATCAAAGATTTTTCCGTGCGCCGGAAGCCTTTGCCCGCCGCATACTTGCCAATAAGGAGAATTGTCGGCATAATACCGCCTTCTTATGCCGGTATAGCTCAGTTGGTAGGAGCGTCTGACTTGTAATCAGAGGGTCCCGAGTTCGACTCTTGGTGCCGGCACCAGTTAAATGCTTTGCGTTTCGGCGCAAACGGCCGGTATAGCTCAGTTGGTAGAGCGTCTGACTTGTAATCAGAGGGTCCTGAGTTCGACTCTTGGTGCCGGCACCAAAATAAAAAAACAGCCCAGTCTTAACGGATTGGGCTGTTTTGCTTTAGCGGCGTATTTTTGCACACGGAACCGGCAAGAGCCTTATAATATGCGCGTTTAAACCTGAGAGGCCGTCTGAAAGGCGGAAACGGAACACGATGATTACAGTAAATACACTGCGCAAAATGAAGGCGGAGGGTGAAAAATCGCCATGCTGACCGCCTATGAATCCAGCTTTGCCGCGTTGATGGACAAGGCCGGCGTAGACGTGCTGCTGGTGGGCGATTCGTTGGGAATGACCGTGCAGGGACGCAAATCCACGCTGCCCGTCAGCCTGCGCGATATGTGTTACCACACCGAAAACGTCGCGCGCGGTACGGAGAAACGCGATGATTGTCGCCGACCTGCCGTTCGGAGCTTATCAGCAAAGCAAAAGAGCAGGCGTTTGCCGCTTCCGCCGAACTGATGGCGGCGGGTGCGCACATGGTCAAACTCGAAGGCGGCGTCTGGATGGCGGAAACCACCGAATTTCTGCAAATGCGTGGCATCCCGGTTTGCGCCCACATCGGCCTGACGCCGCAGTCGGTGTTTGCATTCGGCGGCTACAAGGTGCAGGGGCGCGGCGACAAAGCGGAAGCCCTGTTGCACGATGCCGAGGCACACGATGCGGCGGGAGCGGCAATCGTTTTGATGGAGTGTGTTCCGCGGCGCTGGCCAAACGGGTAACGAAAGCAGTGAGTTGCCCGACCATCGGCATCGGCGCCGGTGCGGACTGCGACGGTCAGGTGCTGGTCATGCACGATATGCTGGGCGTGTTCCCCGGTAAAAACCGCCAAATTCGTGAAAAATTTTTATGACCGGACGGAGCAGCATTCAGGAAGCGGTCGGGGCTTATGTCGCCGAAGTCAAAGCCAAAACGTTTCCCGCGGCGGAACATATATTTGAAGAATAAGGCCGTCTGAAAAAGCAAAAGGACAAAACAATGCAAATCATCCATACAGTCAAAGAGTTGCGCGAATGGCGCAAAACGGCCGGCCGCGTGGCGTTTCGTGCCGACCATGGGCAACCTGCACGAAGGGCATCTGGCCTTGGTGCGCGAAGCGAAGAAGCATGCGGATAACGTGGTTGTCAGCATTTTCGTCAACCGCCTCCAATTCGGGTCAGGGGCGAGGATTTTCGACAAATATCCGCGCACCCTCGGACAAGACGCCGCCAAGCTGGAAGGCGAGGGCGTGGCAGTTGTGTTCGCGCCTGATGAAAAAAGAGCTGTATCCGAATGTCGAGCAGCGTTACAACGTCGAGCCGCCGAACCTGCAAAACGAATTGTGCGGCCGGTTCCGACCCAGGACATTTCCGCGGCGTGGCGACCGTCGTAACCAAACTGTTCAACATCGTGCAACCCGATGCGGCCTGCTTCGGCAAAAAAAGACTATCAGCAACTTGCCATCATCAAGGGTTTCGCCGAAGACCTCAATTTCAATGTCGAAATCGTTCCGGTCGATACCGGCTCGCGCTTCAGACGGCCTCGCACTTTCCAGCCGTAACCAATATTTAAATGAAAACGAGCGTGCCGAGGCGCCGCGCCTTTTTCCGCGAACTGAATAAAAATCGCCGAAGCCCTGCGCGGCGGCAATCTGGCCTATGCCGAGCTGGAACAGACGGCGGTACGCAACCCTGACGGCGGCGGGTTGGACGGTTGATTATGTCGAAATCCGTCATGCGGAAAGCCTTGCCGTTGCCCATGCAGGCGATAAGGATTTGGTCGTGCTGGCCGCCGCACGCTTGGGCGGCACCCGCCTGATTGACAATGTGGAAGTTTCGCTGCGCTAACACCGCCTAACGGGAAACGATGCCGCAGGCCCGTCTGAAACGCCGTTTCTGCAAAAGAAACAACAGCGTTTCAGACGGCCTTTTATGATAAGTGGGCATAATGGTTAAATTAGGGTTATAATCCCGCAACACTTAAATCGAATGACCAAATAATTTTATCCATAATTAAATATAAAAGGCAGAATACTGCTTACTTAGAAAGACAAATCAGGATGGGGCTCTTAATTCTCTTATTCATTTCCATATCTGCTGCGGGGTTGATGATGTTCCGCGAAAAACTGACGTTGAGCAGGAAACATTGTGCGGAAACATTTTTCAGCGATGAAGGCGGCCTTGCGGCTGCGGCACCAGTCGGTCAGGCATATGATTGATGCGTCGCAGCTTTACATGCTGGGCCTGGACAAACTCAATAACGATTTGGCCGCCACATGCAGCCGCGCCGAGGCTTTATTGGATGCCGCATCTTCTCCGCAGGATGCAACCGTGGCCGATTTGGACAAGGCGGAGTCCGACTTGACCGATATGCTGCAACAGCTTCAGCGTGTTTTTCGATACTTATCCCGAATCAAAGACCGATGTTTATCTGACGGCAAAAATCGGAAAATATGGATGCGGCGGAAACCGCGACGGTGGCCGTCAGACAGTCTTACAACCAATCTGCAGCGGGCTATAACCGTCTGAGGGCGAAATTTCCTTTTGGGTTTGTGCGCCGGATTGCTGGGACATCATGCCGATGCGGGTGTTTTGAAATTTGAAGACAGTAACGCAGCGCAAATGAGCAGATATCTGAAAATGTAAATCACCCCGTAGTTTCGATTGAGAGGCCGTCTGAAAAATCTTTTTCAGACGGCCTCTGATAGAATAAAGCATAGAACCAAGCATTCTTTGTCTTTCAAAAAAACTTAACGTAAAATGGCCGCTTTGCAAAAAAACATAGGGACTGATTATGTTGAAAAAAATTCGTACTCGGCGGCATGACCGCATTGGTTTTTGGCGGGCCTGCGGCGGAGAGGGCGGCAGCGCGTCTTCTTCTGCTCCCGCCCAATCTGCCAACCCTTCCGGTTCTTTAATCGAGCGCATCAACAATAAAGGTACGATTACCGTCGGTACCGAAGGCACTTACGCACCGTTTACCTACCACGACAAAGACGGCAAGCTGACCGGCTACGATGTGGAAGTTACCCGCGCTGTGGCGAACAAACTGGGCGTCAAAAGTCGAATTTAAAAGAAACGCAATGGGATTCGATGATGGCGGGTTTGAAGGCGGGACGTTTCGATGTGGTGGCAAAACCAAGTCGGTCTGACCAGCCCCGAACGCCAAGCGACATTCGACAAATCCGAACCTTACAGCTGGAGCGGTGCGGTTTTTGGTTGCGCGTAACGACAGCAACATCAAATCCATTGACGACATTAAAGGCATCAAAACCGCGCAGTCTCTGACCAGCAACTACGGCGAAAAAGCCAAAGCCGCGGGTGCGGATCTCGTACCGGTGGACGGTTTGGCGCAATCGCTGACCCTGATTGAACAAAAACGCGCCGATGCAACTTTGAACGATGAATTGGCAGTTTTGGACTATCTGAAGAAAAACCCGAATGCCGGCGTGAAAATCGTTTGGTCTGCGCCTGCCGATGAAAAAGTCGGTTCCGGCTTGATTGTCAATAAAGGCAATGACGAAGTCGTGGCGAAAATTCAGCACGGCAATCAACGAGCTGAAAAGCCGACGGCACGCTGAAAAAAACTGGGCGAACAATTCTTCGGAAAAAGACATCAGTGTTAAATAATTTTCTTGCTTCGCTGCCGTTTATGACGGAAACACGCGCCGATATGATTGTCAGCGCGTTTTTTTGCCTATGGTCAAAGCCGGTTTTATGGTCTCGCTGCCGCTGGCGGTGGCGTCGTTCCCTGATCGGGATGGTGATTGCCATCGCTGTGGCTTTGGTGCGGATTATGCCTTCTGGGCGGCATCGTGCGGAAAATCCTGCTGAGACTGGTGGAAACTTATATTTCCATCATCAGGGGAACGCCGCTGTTGGTGCAGCTTGTGATTGTGTTTTACGGCCTGCCGTCCGTCGGTATTTTCATCGATCCGATTCCCTGCCGCCATCATCGGCTTCTCGCTCAATGTCGGCGCATACGCTTCCGAGACCATCCGCGCGGCGATTTTATCCGTGCCGAAAGGGCAGTGGGGAGGCGGGTTTCTCCATCGGCATGACCTATATGCAGACTTTTCCGCCGCATCGTCGCGCCGCAGGCATTCCGCGTCGCCGTGCCGCCTTTGAGCAACGAGTTTATCGGCTTGTTCAAAAACACCTCGCTCGCAGCGGTGGTGACGGTAACGGAATTGTTCCGCGTCGCGCAGGAAACGGCAAACCGTACCTACGACTTCCTGCCCGTCTATATTGAAGCCGCTTTTGGTTTACTGGTGTTTCTGCAAAGTGCTGTTCCTGATTCAGGCGCGCTTGGAAAAACGCTTCGACCGCTATGTCGCCAAATAAGGGAAAGCCATGATTAAAAATCCGCAATATCCGCAAAACCTTCGGCGAAAACACCATTTTGCGCGGCATCGATTTGGATGTGGGCAAAGGGCAGGTGGTCGTCATCCTCGGTCCTTCCGGCTCGGGTAAAACGACGTTTTTGCGCTGCTTTAAATGCGCTGGAAATGCCCGAAGACGGACAAATCGAGTTCGACAACGAGCGACCGCTGAAAATCGATTTTTCCAAAAAAACGACAAAGCACGACATCTTGGCACTGCGCCGCAAATCCGGCATGGTGTTCCAGCAATACAACCTCTTTCCCGCACAAAAACCGCGTTGGAAAACGTGATGGAAGGACCGGTTGCCGTACAAGGCAAACCTGCCGCCCAAGCGCGCGAAGAAGCTTTGAAATTGCTGGAAAAAGTCGGCTTGGGCGACAAGGTTAACCTTTATCCCTACCAGCTTTCCGGCGGTCAGCAACAGCGTCGGCATCGCCCGCGCATGGCAATTCAGCCTGAGCTGATGTTATTCGACGAACCCACTTCCGCGCTGGATCCTGAATTGGTGCAAGACGTATTGAACGCCATGAAAGAATTAGCGCAGGAAGGCTGGACAATGGTCGTCGTGACCCACGAAATCAAGTTTGCGCTGGAAGTCGCTACTACCGTCGTCGTCATGGACGGCGGCGTCATCGTAGAGCAGGGCAGTCCGAAAGAGTTGTTCGACCACCCCCAAACACGAACGGACGCGGAAATTTCTGCAACAAATCCGCAATGATTGCGGAGATTATCAGATTTAAATTTTGTTATTTTTTTGTTTTTGAAACAAACCAAAAGGCCGTCTGAAAATTATTTCAGACGGCCTTTTGGTTTTTGGGAGTTTAGAGTAAAATCTCAGTATAGAGAGTAATCTTATAGCATTTAAGAAAGACATCAGCCGTTTGTATTTTGCAATCAGACGATGACACAATTCTAAATGTAGGGTCGTTGATATTTTTCAATGTCAGGATCTTTTTAATTTGGTGGTATGTGAGTGATTGATTTTAAAAAAATAAAAAAAGTTGTAGGATTTAAATGAGATTTATGTTTGGCAATTTGACTAAATTTTTGATATTTGTTTTTAATACATTATTGAATTATAACTTAATCTGGTAATTTTCGTTTTCTAAGCTCTTGAAAAGAGGCCCATCCAAGATATTTGGATGGGCTTTTGACTAAAATATATATATGATAGAAATAACCTAACTTCCCAGTAGGTTCAAACGTTGACCAGGGAGACACCACGCGTGTATTTCTGTTCCATCTGCGGATATCATTAATATCAAGATTGAATTGGTTAGCAATAGTATTCAGAGTATCTCCTTTACGAACAGTGTAAGATACATTTTTGATATTGCTGGTTTTGTTTTTGCAGGAGAGGCTATGATTCGTAATACCTGACCTTTCTGGATGTTGTTACCTTTAATGTTATTGGCTGTAATCAAATCAGCAACACTTAGATTATAGCGTTGAGAAATATTGAAAAGAGTATCTCCATCACTTACTTTATGTGTACCTGTAGTGCTTGCTACGCGTTGTGTTTTTGTTCGGCGCGTGCAAGACGAGATTCAATTCTATGTTTCTGCTTAATGCGGTTTTCAGCAATTTTTCAATTCGGGCTTGTTGTGATGTTGTAGGCTCGTCGGTATGAGTAGTAACTTTAGCTTCAGTTATTGTAGAGTGCATTTGTAGCAGCAGAATCTGTTTCATTATTTTTACCAAGGATATTAATTCATCATCCTGTTCAGTAACAGTTTGATTTAATGAGATTGTTGTTGCAGGGGAATTAGCTTGTAATGCGAGTTTTGCAATGGCATCAGTTTGGGTACTATCAGACCCATTATCTGATAAGGTAGATAAAGCTGGCTGATTTGATGTTTTTCCGAAGCCGCAGATGCAATCATTGGGTTTGAATTGATCTGAGTATCAATCTCTTTGGCAACAAGATTGGCTGCAATACCTTGTTTTTAGCTGTTGATTCGTTATTTTTAGGAAATCGCCATATGGGTTTCAGAATCCGTTTTTGAACGGCTAACGAAATCAATTGCTGATGTTATTGTTTGAGATGAAGCAGTAGCCAAATCAGTTGGTTTTTCTGCTTTTACGATTTGTTCTGTTCTCGGTAGGCTTGGTCGGTATGAGTCAGGAGTAATATCGATGTCAACTGTATGAGTTTGCTCCAATTTATTATTACTACTATTATTTTTGGCAACTAAAATGCTGCGATTGGCAGAAACAGAGTTACTACCAATATTGTTCAATCGTTTCAGTTCTGCCACGCTCATGCCAGTTTCAGCAGCAATCGTGCTTAAATTGGTGTTATCTGCTGTTGAGTAAATATCCCAAGATAGCAGATTTTTCGGGTTTGGCATTACGGTAATTTTTCGAAAGTTGCGATTGCATTGGCAGGCAGCAATAGTTTGCGGTTATTTTTAGGAATGAAGACTGGTGCGTTGAAGCCGGGTTTAACGCTAGTAATTCACTTTCGCTAATGTTGGCAAAAACGGGCAATCGTACTATTATCAATGGCTTTATCGATATTGACGGATTTGAAATACGGTTGGTTGTTGATTTCGCTGATATTCAGACCAAACATTTGGGGTTGGATACAATATTGCGGACTGCCAGTAATTTTGGTACATAGTTTCTTGTCTCATTGGGCATGCGAAGGTTTTTCGTAGGTTGGTTCTAGGCCTTGTGCGCGAGCACGGTTGATCGCGCAGCCGACATTACCTTCGCCCCAGTTATATGCGGCAAGGGCTAATGTCCAGTCACCAAACATGCCGTGCAGGTATTCGAGATAGTTTAGGGGCTGCATTGGTTGAGGCATAAACATCGCTGACGTCCGTCGTACAGGGCAGTTTTCTCTAAACCGTAGTGACGGCCTGTTGATGGCATAAACTGCCATAAACCTGATGCACCTACATGTGATTTCGCTTTTGGTAACAAATGCGCTTTCAATAAACGGCAGCAGTGCTATTTCTGCCGGCATATTGCGTTTTTACTTCGTTTGCAATATGATACATATATGGTTTGCTACGGTTGATCGTGCGATCGAAATAACCGCTGTTTGCAGCAAATTTGCTTTCGTGGCGGCGCACTAGCTCGGTATTGACTTCGTTGATGCGGAAGTCTTTGCGTAATGAAGCCCACAGGCTTCCGCTCGGATGTTTGTTTGTTTGTGCTTGATCAAGCAGAGATGAATTGAGTCGCATCATAGCCATGCCGAGTTTGTTGGAAGATGTATCTGTTTCGGTGCTTGCGGCTTGAGCGTGTGTTGTCCCGGAAAGTGCGGATAAACCTGAAATGGTCAATGCGATTGTTTTTCAGTTTTGCCATGATTGATAGTTATTCAGTGAGTTTTTAGGAATTGAGATTAAGTTTTGCCCGATGTTACTGTCTGGGAGAGATAACGTCAAGCGGATAGCATTGTAATTTCTAGCGAATTGTGGTGTTAATGGCAATTAGCATAAACAAAGCCCGGCGGTTGGGACTTGGTTGCTGGGACATAACTCGGTATGATGGTTTGAGTCAAACTGAAATAAGGGAGGCCGTCTGAAAAATGATTGAAAATCAGGAGTATGGTTTTGAGGAAACACTGGTTGGACGGTATGTGGTTGAAAAGGAAAAAAATACTTTTTGAATCGAACACTCAATCCTCTGCTGCAATGGGAAATATTGTCCAATTAGGGATGGATTCGTGGCTCAGGCCGTCTGAAAACATTATTTATATACCGTCTGATGTGGTTATGGATGGTACGGCTTTGGCTTGGGCAGCGCAATCTTTGGACATTTTGCTGATGCCGCATAGTCATGAATATTGCCAACAGCCCTATGTTGCACTGGTTGAGGCAGCTCGTGTGTTGAAGTCGGGCGGTAGACTGGTAATTAGTGGATTTAATCTCGGTTCGTTATGGGGATGAGTGGGTGGTTTGATGGGAATTTATTGCCGGAGAATTGTTTTACTCTGCCTGTCTTTAAGGTTTTATCGTTGGGATTTGAAATAGAATACGGGAAATTTATGGTGTATGTTCCTCCAGTTAAAAACTGAAAGCGGTTTTGAAATTTTGGCAGTTTATGGAAAAAGCAGGAGATCGCTGGTGGCCTGCTGCTGCGCTATTTATGGTTTGGTGCTGGTTAAAAGAGAAGCAGGGCTGACCTTGTTGCCCGAAGTTGAGAATCTGTTGGCGACGGAAGATGTTGCATTGGGGACGGCTAGGGGCTCATAGTAAAGCGCTAGGTTGAATGAACGGTGTAAGTTGTTTTTATCGAAACTGATTTCAAATGTAAAGGGTTCCGTCTATTTCATTACTTTTTCAGACGACCTTATCTTTAGATAGTCAAAATTCTTTTTAATAATTAGTTAAAGTACAAACGTTATGCCTGAGTTACCCGAAGTAGAAACGACTTTACGCGGTGTTGGTCCGCATATCACCGGTAAGGTTGTTAGCGGCGTCATACTGCGCCAATCCAAACTGCGCTGGCCGGTGAATCCAGATTTGCCGCAGATTTTGCAGGGATTGCTTTGTCGAAGAATGCTCGCGTAGGGCCAAATATTTGATTATTCGTTTCAAACCGGTGTGTTGCTGATTCATTTGGGCATGTCGGGCAGTCTGCGGGTTTTCACGATGGGAGATGACCGTATTGGGAAACCTGATAAGCATGATCATATTGATATTGAGTTCTCAGACGGTACGGTATTGCGTTATCATGACCCGCGTAAATTTGGTGCGTTTTTATGGTTTGAAGGTATAGCCGAGTATCATCCGTTACTGGCGAAACTTGGTCCGGAACCGTTCTCCGATGAATTTGATGCGGATTATTTGTATCGGAAAATGAAAGTGTTGAAACGGGCGGTCAAACTGGTACTGATGGATAACGCCGTTGTGGTCGGAGTGGGGAATATTTACGCCAATGAAAGTCTCTTTAAGGCGGGTATTGTTCCCCATAGACCAGCTTATACGCTTAGCAGACAGGAATGTACCACACTGGTTGAAACTGTTAAAACCGTATTGAAGCGGGCTATTGAGACGGGGAAGTACATTGCGGGATTTCGTCAATAGCGACGGCCAAAGCGGTTATTTTCAGCAGGAATACGCGGTCTATGGCAGGCAGGACAAACCATGCGTAAAAATGCGGCAGGCCGATTTTGAAGGAAGTGCTTGGCCAGCGCGGACGTTTTATTGCAGTCATTGTCAAAAAAATGAGGCTGTCTGAAAATCGGCAAAGCCTACATCTGGATATTAAATTCTTTATAGAAAACCAAAATATAATATGTCTCAACAAAAAGCCACTATTGCCACCCGTTTCCGTCGTCTGGGTCGTTTGGCCTGTTGGTTTGTGGAGGACAGGGCCGCGACCTAAATTCTCTGAACGGTTCCAATTCCGAGGAACGTAACCGTGTACTGGTTAAACTGGGAAAGGGAGCGTTGGAAGCGTTAGATATAGAATTGGAGGCGGGAATACAGCCTGAACATGGAGATTCCTGCGGTACACTCGTGGTGGCAAATCATGTGTCATGGCTGGATATTTTTGCTATTAGTTCAGTTTACCCGTGCAGTTTTATTGCCAAACAGGAAATCGGCAGTTGGCCGGTTTTGGGAAGGATGGGTAAAAATGCAGGGTACAGTTTTCATCAACCGCAATTCCCGACGTGATATCGAGCCGATCAATCAGGCGATTTGTGAGGCTTTGAAAGCGGGACAGAACGTCAGTTTTTCCTGAGGCACGCACTTCGTCGGGATTGGACGTGCTGCCGTTTAAAGCGGCGCTGTTTCAATCGGCGATGGACGCGGATGCGCCTATCCAAGTATTGGCACTGCGTTACTATGACGGCGATGGACGGCGTTCGCCGATACCTTCATATGCCGATGTCAGTTTGCCGACATCGTTGTGGCGCATTGTCTCCATGAAAAATCCGCATTACTTTGGATTTTGCACCGTTGTTCAAAACGGCCGAATTTCCCGATAAAGACCGATACGGGCTGAAAGATGTTGCCGAAGCTTTTGTCCGCAAAAAGTGGCGGAGGATATTTGATATTTAACGGACAGGTCTTGTTTTTATTTTTCAGACGGCCCTATCTGTTTTGAAGCGTTTGATTGGGTATTTATAGTTTTCTGTAATTAATATTATTTGAACTATAAATTATACAAATCGACCGGCAGAGGTTAAAATCTCTGCATTGATTTTCAACACTCTTACAAACAAAAACACAGATAAGGGAGCTTCAAAATGGCTTTGCAAGATCGTACCGGTCAAAAAGTACCTTCCGTCGTATTCCGTACCCGCGTGGGCGACACTTGGAAAAAAATGTTTTCCACCGATGATTTGTTCAAAGGCAAAAAGTAGTCGTATTCTCTCTGCCCGGCGCATTTACTCCGACTTGTTCTTCTTCCCACCTGCCGCGTTACAACGAATTGTTCGGCGCGTTCAAAGAAAAACGGCGTTGACGCAATTTACTGCGTATCTGTAAACGATACTTTCGTGATGAACGCTTGGGCTGCCGAAGAAGAATCTGACAACATCTACATGATTCCTGATGGCAACGGCGAATTTACCGAAGGCATGGGCATGCTGGTCGGCAAAGAAGACTTGGGCTTCGGCAAACGCTCTTGGCGTTACTCCATGCTGGTTAACGACGGCGTGATTGAAAAAATGTTCATCGAGCCTGAAGAGCCGGGCGATCCTTTCAAAGTGTCTGACGCTGACACTATGTTGAAATTCATCGCTCCTGACTGGAAAGCTCAAGAGTCTGCTGCCATCTTCACCAAAACCCGGCTGCCAATTCTGCGCTAAAAGCTAAAAAGCTTTTGCAAGACAAAGGTCTGTCTTACGAAGAAATCGTATTGGGTAAAGATGCAACTGTTACTTCCGTTCGCGCCATTACCGGCAAGATGACTGCTCCTCAAGTCTTCATCGGCGGCAAATACATCGGCGGCAGCGAAGATTTGGAAGCTTACTTGGCTAAAAACTAATTGCCTGATGCTAGGGTCTGTCGATATTCAATAGTTTCCGTGTCTTTTTATCTCCAAAAGCGGCATCTTCTGCGTTGGAAATCCTCACAAGGTGTTCAACCTTGCTGTGGTTTCCGCCTTGAATCTTCCGCTTTGGGAAACAAAAATCCACTTGGAAAATTGAATGTCGATAGCCCCTAAAGACGGTTTGAACAAAAGCCGTCTGAACAGAAAAATAGAGTTATTCAGACGATACGCTACACGGTCGTTCTGAATAGCTCTATATTTACAAGTAGAATTTGAGATTATTGTTTTAAATCGAGATTTTTAAAATGGCTATTGATTTTATATTATCGATAGCTTATCAAAAGGGTCGTCTGAAAAACTTGATACGCTTCACGCTGATACCGCTTCGGACGTTCAACTAATGAAGGACAAAGATTATGAAAAAATTCAAGCAGATGTCGTCGTAATCGGCGGCGGTACTGCCGGCATGGGCGCGTTTCGCAATGCCCGTTTACATTCGGATAATGTTTACCTGATTGAAAACAACGTGTTCGGCACGACCTCGCGCGCGTGGGCTGTATGCCTTCCAAACTCTTGATTGCCGCCGCAGAAGCGCGCCATCACGCACTGCATACCGACCCGTTCGGCGTGCATTTGGACAAAAACAGCATCGTCGTCAACGGCGAAGAAGTCATGCAGCGCGTCAAATCAGAACGCGACCGTTTTGTCGGCTTTGTCGTTGCCGATGTGGAAGAATGGCCCTGCCGACAAGCGCATTATGGGTTCGGCTAAATTTATCGACGAGAATACCGTCCAAATCGACGACCATATCCAAATCACGGCAAAAAGTTTCGTGATTGCTACCGGTTCGCGTCCCGTCATCCCTGCCGCAGTGGCAGTCTTTTGGGCGACCGTTTGATTATCAATGACGACGTTTTCTCATGGGATACGCTGCCTAAGAGCGTTGCCGTGTTCGGGCCGGGCGTTATCGGTTTGGAACTGGGTCAAGCCTTGCACCGTTTGGGCGTGAAAGTTGAAATTTTCGGCTTGGGCGGCATCATCGGCGGTATTTCCGACCCCGTCGTTTCAGACGAGGCAAAAGCCGTGTTCGGCGAAGAATTGAAACTCGCATTTGGATGCTAAAACCGAGGTCAAACTCGACGCAGACGGCAATGTGGAAGTCCATTGGGGAGCAAGACGGCGAAAAAGGCGTATTTGTTGCCGAATATATGCTGGCAGCCGTAGGTCGCCGTCCGAACGTTGACAATATCGGTTTGGAAAAACATCAATATCGAAAAAGATGCGCGCGGCGTACCCGTTGCTGATCCGCTGACCATGCAGACCAGCATTCCGCATATCTTCATCGCGGGCGATGCGTCCAACCAACTGCCCTGCTGCACGAAGCTGCCGACCAAGGCAAGATTGCCGGCGACAACGCGGGCCGCTACCCGAATATCGGCGGGGTTTGCGCCGCAGCACCATCGGCGTGGTGTTCACCAATCCTCAAATCGGCTTTGTCGGTTTGAAATACGCGCAGGTTGCCGCGCAATACCAACCCGACGAATTTGTCATCGGCGAAGTATCGTTTAAAAACCAAGGCCGCAGCCGCGTGATGCTGGTAAACAAAGGCCATATGCGCCTGTATGCCGAAAAAGCCACCGGCCGCTTTATCGGCGCAGAAATCTTAGGGTCCGGCCGCCGAACATTTGGCGCACCTGTTGGCATGGGCGCATCAAATGAAGATGACCGTTCCGCAAATGCTGGATATGCCGTTCTACCATCCCGTTATCGAGGAAGGTTTGCGTACCGCGTTGCGCGATGCCGATGCGAAGTTGAAACAGGCTTGATGGGTTGACCTAATCGGTCTGCCAGAATGAAAGGCCGTCTGAAAACCTGATTCAAGGTTTTCAGACGGCCTTTTTCTTTCCGTTGCAGAATAAAAATCAGTTGCGGCGTCATTGCTGTGTAATGTGTAGTTCGGATACTTGTATCCGACGAATATTTAATCTTCTACTTCCTTTACGCGTTGTGGCAGATTGAGATGTCGGATTCAAGAATCCAACCTACGGCTGTCCTCTCTCCCAAAATTAAAGGTCGTCTGAAAAACTTAGAATTAAGGTTTTTCAGACGACCTTTATCTCTCAATTCAAATATCGTCGGATGGTTCAATATCGGTTTCACCGATTCCCGCATTTTTCCGATATTGCCCCGGCGAAATCCCGTATTGTTTTTAAACGCTTTGCCGAAATGGGTTTCGGATTGAAAGCCGACGTTCAAGGCGACGGAAAGGACGGAATCGGCAGTTTGCCGCAGCAATACGGCGGCTTAGCGCAGGCGGATGAGGTTGACAAAGGGAGTGGGGGCTGATGCCGGTTTGCTGTTTGAACAGGCGCATCAGTTGGGCGCGGGAGAGGTTGGCAAGTGCGGTCATTTTTTTCGATGTTCCATTCGTCTTCAGGGGCGTCTGACGACGGTTTGGATGAGCTGGCGCAGGCGTTTGTCGCGCAGGCCGTTGAGTATGCCGCCCAAAGGTGCTTCTCCGCCTTGTTCGAGATGGGCGCGGACGATGAGGACGAGGAGGACGGAGGAGAGGGCGTTGACGATGGCGCGCGAGCCGGAAAGCGTGTGTGCGCTTTCGTATTGCAACATGGAAATGAGGCATTGCGGCGACGGATGGTCCATCTTGATAAGGACGGTTTCGGCAGGGTCGTGCATGATGTCGGCGTGTTCGTCGTATTCGAAGCGGGCGCAGAACAAATCGAGGCTTTTTCGCCGCCGCTACGGGACGAAGCCACCGTGAATGCGCCGCTGTTGTTGATATGCGGTGTATCGCCGCAGTTGTTGCAGTCCGCTTCGCTGCTGATGATGTGTTCCGCGCTGCGCGGGAAAAAGATAAGGTCGCCCGTTTTTCAACAGCCGCGCTTCGGGTTCGCCTTCGATTTTGATGTAGCTTTCTCCGGCGACGACAGAGGTGCGCGATGCCGTGTGTGCGCCTGCGTCCGTGCGGGGCGTACCATTTGTCGCGGAACAGGCATTGTATGTCCACGCTGCCGGTGATTTGCGCCAGTTCGATGAGTTTGTCTAAAGTGTCCATAAGTATTTTTGCAAGTGAATGAGATGATTTGACGATTATAATAGTCAGATTATTGCAATAATGCCATTCATCGGATGTAAAAAAAGTGCAACATCCTTCATTTGCAAACACATTGGAAAGGAAAATCAAAATGTTTCCAAAATTGGCCCGAACACACTGCACACGTTAAAAATCATTCGGCGAGCTGGGTAAAAACCACGCGAAAATGCTGCAAGCCTACGGCGCGCTGGAACAAAGCCGCCGCAGCCGAAGCATTGGATGCGAAAACCCGCGAACTGATTGCCATCGCCGTCGCCATCACCACCCGTTGCGAAAGCTGCATCAGCGTACATGCCGCCGCAGCCGCCAAAGCGGGCGCGACCGAAAAGCGAAATTGCCGGCGCGCTGGCGACCGCCATTTCCTTGAACGCAGGCGCAGCCTACACTTATGCCCTGCGCGCTGGGAAGCGGTTGACGCACAGCGTTAAGCCGTTTAATGGTAAGAGAGGCCGTCTGAAAACAACGTTCGTTTCAGACGGCCTCAGTCGAAGATTGCATTTGCCGATAAACCGTTTAGATTGGACTTTGGATTTTCAACCGATTGGAGAAACCGTAATGAGAAAAACTACTGACCGTTGTGTGCCTTGCCGCCGCTTTTGCCGTTCCTGTCGCCGCACAGGCCGCCGCGGCGAAACCTGCCGAAAAAACCGCCGTACAGCCCGCCAAAGCCAAAGGCATATGGATCGACGTGCGCACACCCGAAGAATTTAAGGAAGGCCATCTGAAAGATGCGGTCAATATCCCCTGTCGACCAAATAGGGGCGCGTATCGGCAGCGTCAGCCCCGATAAAAAGCGCGCCGGTGAACTTTACTGCCGCAGCGGCCGCCGTTCCGAAGCAGCCTTGCAGGAACTGAAAAATGGGCTATACCAACGTAACCAACCACGGCGGTTACCAAGACCTGCCTGCAAAAGGGTTGAAATGATATGTTCAGGCCGTCTGAAAAGTTCAGACGGCCTGTTTGTCGAGAAACCCGATACAATTTCGGAGGAATACAGATGAAGATGCCGAGAACCCTGCTGCCGCTTTTCGCGGCAGCCGTTTTAGCGGGGTGTGCCCATGTGCCGCAAACCGCGTCCGAACCATCCGTCAATAAGGGGCAAGATATGTCGTCACGCAATCCGTTGTCAGCAAATACAGTTTCGATGAAACAGTTTCCCGTTTGGAACACGCCGTCAAGGCCAAAGGGGCATGACCGTGTTTGCCGTTATCGACCATCAGGCCGCGGCCAAACAGAGCGGGTTGTCGATGCAGCCGGCAAAGGGTTATCGTGTTCGGCACGCCGAAAGCGGGTACGCCGCTGATGGTTAAAGACCCTGAATTTGCGTTGCAGCTTCCGCTGAAGGTTTTGGTTACGGAAACCGGCGGAGAAGTCAAAGCCGTGTTCAACGACACCCGCCAATTGATTCGCGGCAGCCGAATCGGATATGGGAAGTGGAGAACACGTTGGCCAATGCCGAAAACGCTGATTCGCAAAATCGTCGGCGAATGATGCTGGCAAAACGGAAAGCGGCGGCCCGTTCAGGCCGTCTGAAACGCCGTGAAATGATATAATCGCCTCATCCCGCGCCGTTTGGAAGTTTTCAGACGGCCTTTCTATTCCGACGATTGGCTTACAACATGACCGAACAACAACACGACGAAAAATCCTGTTCCCGAAGAACACAAACGCTCCATCCGCAGTTTTGTCCTGCGGCAGGGGGCATATGACGGCAGCGCAACAGCGCGCGATTGATACACTGTGGCCGCAGTTCGGCATGGATTATTGCCGGCAGACGGTTGATTTGAACGCCTGTTTCGGCCGCAGCAATCCCGAGTATTGGAAATCGGTTTCGGCATGGGTACAGCTACCGCCGAAAATCGCCAAACGCCTGCCGGATACCGATTTTCTGGCTGTCGATGTGCACGGGCCGGGCGTCGGCAACCTGCTCAAATTGATTGAGGAAGGGCAACTCGGCAATATCCGCGTTATGCGGCATGATGCAGTGGAAGTGGTGGAGGACATGCTGGCGGACGCTTCGCTTGACGGTATCCACATCCCCGACCCGTGGCACAAGAAGCGTCATAACAAACGACGCTTGGTACAGGCGCCGTTCGTGGCAAAACTGCTGCCCAAACTGAAATCCGGCGGCTATATCCATATGGCGACCGACTGGGAGGAATACGCCGCACAAATGCTGGAAGTGTTGGGCGGTTTTGCCGAGTGCAAAAATACGGCCGACGGTTATGCGCCCACGCCCGATTACCGTCCGGAAACCAAGTTTGAAGCGCGGGGTAAACGTTTGGGGCACGGCGTGTGGGATTTGGTGTTTAAAAATCGGATAAGCGGTTTCAGACGGCCTGTTTCTGTTTTTTTAAGTAAAGACAGGCCGTCTGAAAACTGTTTTTGCTGTTTTTGATAGAGTAATTTTTATGAATATTGGTGTTTTTATTGCCGTAGTCGCCTTGCTTCAGGTGTTCACTTTCGGATTGGGGCGGTCGTTGCAATGGCTGTTTGCCCCCGTTATCGGCGGCAAAGCGCCGCCGCTGGCTGATGGTGGCCGCTTTTTCGTTACCGACGGGCTGCTGGCCGGTCTGCTGCTGCAACTGGGGCATTTTTGTGTTCCGCGTCATGGCGTTCTGGATGGTGATTATGCTGTTCGTCAGTGTGCGGCGCTGGCAACCTTCCTGCTGTATCTGCTGCTGCGCAAAGTTCTGCCGCAACTGCACTTGTCGCGCAGCCTGCGGCTGTTTGCGCCGTTGTTCGTAGCGGGGTTGCTCGGCCTCGGCGTTTACAATGCCCTACACGCCCGTGGTGCACCGTCAGACCGTAACCATTGATAAGAAACTCGACAAACCGCTGCGTATCGGTATGGCCAGCGACATGCATCTGGGTATTCTGTTCGGCGGCCGTAGCCTCGACCGGCTTGCCGAAATCATGCGGCAGGGAAAAAGCTGACATCATCCTGCTGCCGGGCGATTTGATGGACGACAACGTCGAAGCCTACCGTAAAGAAAACATGCAGCCGCATTTGGCGAAACTCAGGGCGCCGCTGGGGGTATACGCCACTTTGGGCAATCACGACCTTTTCGGCGACCAAAAGAAATCTATGAAGAAGTAACCAAGGCAGGCATCCGGGTGCTGACCAATGAGGCCGTAGAAACGGATAATCTGCTCATTGTCGGCCGCAACGACGATTTGGACTCGTCCCGTCCGAGTACGGCGCAACTGCTTAACGGTAAAAACGCCAATCTGCCTGTGTTGCTGCTTGACCACCGTCCCGACGAAATCGACATCCACCGGCACCTGCCGGTAGACATCCAGGTATCCGGCCACGTCCACAACGGACAAGTCGCCCCCGCCAACCTTATCGTCCGTGCACTCTACCGCCTGCACTACGGCTACCGGCAGTTTGGCAAAGGACATTTTTCGTTACCTCCGGCTACGGTTTCTGGGGTATTCCGCTACGCCTCGGTTCGCAGTCGGAAGTATGGATTATCGATGTGAAGGGGCGTTAGGCCGCTCATCGGATAATGTGATATGAAAAGGCCGTCTGAAACCAAAATTTCAGACGGCCTTTTTCATTCCAATCAGCCCGACACATTAAGCCAGCCTTTTTCTCCAGATAGCTTTCGTAATCGCCTCAGATAGTGTTCGTAGCCGCCCTTGCCGTCCAGCTCGATAATCTGCGGGTGGCGAGCGAGGAGACGAACTGGCGGTCGTGCGACACGAAAATCAGCGTGCCGTTGTATTTTCTCCAGTGCCATGTTCAGCGATTCGATGCTTTCCATGTCCATGTGGTTGGTGGGTTCGTCCATAATCAGCACATTGGGTTTCAGCAGCAGGAGTTTGCCGTAGAGCATACGGCCTTTTTCACCGCCGGAGAGAACCTGCACTTTTTCACCACGTCGTTGCTGCCGAAGAGCAAACGCCCCAAAGTGCCGCGGATGACCTGTTCGTCGTCGTCTTCCTGTCCCCATTGTCGCATCCATTCGCTCAGGTTCATATCGACATCGAAGTCGTTTTCAGTGGTCTTGCGGATAATAGCCGACGCTGGCTTTTTCCGCCCATTTGATGGTGCCTGCATCGGGGGTGAGGCCGTCTGAATATTCAGGGGTTGAACGCGCCGGCGAGGAGTTTCAGCAGGGTGGATTTACCCGCGCCGTTGGGGCCGATGATGGCGAGGCGCTGGCCGGCTTCGAGGATGAAGCTCAGGTTTTTGAACAACTGGGTTTCAAAGCGTTTGGCCAGGTTTTCGACTTCCACCGCCTGACGGTGCAGCTTGGCTTTTTCATCGGCTTCAAAGCGGATATACGGGTTTTGGCGGGTGGAAGGTTTGACTCAACCATCTCGGCTTTGATTTTGTCTGCCTGTTTCAGACGGCTGGTTGCCTGACGGGCTTTGGATTTGTTGGCGGAGAAGCGGGCGACGAACTCTTGCAGCTCTTGCAGTTTCTCTTTTGCCTTGGCGTTGTCTTTCAGGGCGCGTTCGCGCGATTGGGCGGAGGCGAGCATGTAGTCGTCGTAGTTGCCCGGATAGATGGTGATGGTGTTGTAGTCCAAATCCGCCATGTGGGTGCAGACTTCGTTCAAGAAGTGACGGTCGTGCGAGATGATAATCATGGTGGAGTCGTATTGGTTCAACACGCCTTCCAACCAACGGATGGTATTGATGTCCAAGTTGTTGGTCGGCTCGTCAAGCAACAGCACATCAGGTTTGGAGAACAGGGCTTGCGCCAGCAATACGCGCAGCTTTGAAGCCAGGGCGACTTCCGCCATTGTGGCATTGTGCAAGTCTTCGGAAATGCCCACGCCGCTCAACAATTCGGCAGCGCGCGCTTCTGCGGTGTAGCCGTCGTATTCGGCGAACTTGGCTTCCAGTTCGGCGGCTTTCATGTAGTCGTCTTCGGTGGCTTCGAGGTTGGCGTAAATCGCGTCGCGTTCGGTCATTGCCGCCCACATTTCGGTGTGCCCCATCATCACCACGTCCAGCACGCGCATGTCTTCGTAGGCAAACTGGTCTTGGCGCAGCTAGCAAACGCACGCCGTTTTTCAATCGCCACTTCGCCCGCGGTCTGTTCCAAATCGCCGCCGAGGATTTTTCATGAAGGTGGATTTGCCCGAACCGTTCGCGCCGATCAAGCCGTAGCGGTTGCCTTCGCCGAATTTGACGGATACGTTTTCAAACAGCGGCTTTGCGCCGAACTGCATGGTAATGCCGTTGGTAGAAATCATTATTCGTAAAACCTTTATAAATAGAGTATTATAAGCGGACGCAATTGTAACATATTTCCGGCGCGAAAGCCGCTGCGGCGGCCGAAACCAGCGCGGTAGCGGTATGCTGCAGGAGGACGGGAGAGCATGGCACCCGAAAAATCTACTATGCCGTTGTTGTTTTTGGTTTGCGCCGCATCCATGCTGCTCAGCCCGTTTTTATGTCCGCCGCACACGCGCCGTCGCGCCAGTCCGCCGCCGCAGGCAGTGGAAGGTGATAGCCGTTTCCAACCTGCTGATGATCGCCGTGCTGCTGTTTGTTTGGTGGAAATGGCTTTAAATCCGAGGAGAAAGAACATGAATACAATCAAAATATTGACCGCTTTGCTTGCAACCCTGCCGCTTTTTGCCACCGCTGCGCCGATTTATGAATGCACCGACGAGCTCGGGTCATAAGATTTATACACAGGACAAAGGTAAAAACTGTAAAGCCAGCAATTTGGGCAAGGCGTCGGTTTACACGTCTGCGCCGGTTTATTCCGCGCCGCAGCAGCCTCAAAACGGCAGCCGATAATGCACCCCTCCGCCTGCTGCCGATTCCGCCGCATTGCAGGCGGCTCAAAACGAATTGGAACAGGCGCAGAAAAACTTGGAGGATGGCAAGAAAGTACGCTACGGCAACGAGCGCAACTACGCCCGTTATCTGGACCGCGTGCAAAATTTGGAAAAACGCGGTCAAAGCAGCGGAACAGAAAGTCAACTCAGCCAAAAATCGGCAACAGCAGTCTGGCGCGCCCCATGATGCACTGATGAAGAGCGGCATAAAATCAAGGCCGTCTGAAAACCCGTAATCAGGTTTTCAGACGGCCTTTTTGAAACTACTTCGGACAAGGTTTATTGCAACCGTTTGCCGTTGTCCGTGTTCATCAGCCGCAGGGCTTTGAGGCGGCCGATTTCTGTTTGGTATTCCACCAAGCCGATAAATGTTCCGCTTCTGTCGTAAACGCGGATGGGCTGATTGGCGGAGATGTCCTCGAGTAAACTGCGGGCGCTGGCCGCATTTGAGCATGGTTACGGCGCGGTTGTTCAGTTCGATTTTTGGGCAGGTGCCTCACTAAAAACGTCGCAGGGCAGGAGCAGGGCGTCGCGTTCGGTTTCGTTTAATTCTGCCAAGGCTTCGAGCGTGTGGCTTTTCGCGGATGGTAAAACCGGCGGTTTCGGTGCGGCGCAGGGCGGTCAGGTGGGCGAATGTGCCGATGTATTTGGCGATGTCTTCGCTCAGGGTGCGGATGTAGGTGCCTTTGCTGCAACGTACGTCGATGACGGCTTTAGGCGCGTCAAACTTGGTAATATCAATGGCGTAAATGGTGATGTCGCGCGGTTTGCGTTCGATGACGATGCCTTTGCGGGCGTATTCGTACAGCGGTTTGCCTTCGTGTTTGAGGGCGGAAAACATCGGCGGCACTTGGTGGATGTTGCCTGTCAGGGGCTTGGCAGGCCGTCTGAAATTCGGCTAAGGAAATATCGGCGCGGGCGGTGGCGATGATTTCGCCTTCGGCGTCGCCCGTGCTGCTGGCTTCGCCGAGTTTCAGCGTGGCGGTGTAGGCTTTGTCGGCATCCAGCAGGGTATTGGGCGAACTTGGTCGCTTCGCCGAAGCAGACGGGCAAAAGTCCGGTTGCCAAAGGATCGAAAGTACGCCGGTATGCCCCGCTTTTTCGGCGTTGTAGAGGCGGCGGGCTTTTTGCAGGGCGGTATTGCTGGAAAGTCCTTCTGGCTTGTCGAGCAGGAGGACGCCGTTGACAGGGCGTTTGGCGGGTTTGGCGGTCATAGTGATGGGGGAAGGGTAAGTGGCGGATGTGTGGATGGAAATGATTGCAAAAGGTCGTTTGAAAACAGACTCGCGCTTTTACTGCGGCGTTTTCAGACGACCTTTATCTTTAATCTTCCACTGGCTTTTCCGCCGCCACTTGGTCGATGAGGGCTGGAAATGCTCATGCCGCGTTCGAGCGATTCGTCGTATTTGAAGTGCAGTTCGGGCGTTTTGAAGAGTTTGATGCGTTTCGCCAACTCGCTGCGCAAGTGGCCTTTGGCGTGTTCAAGGCCTCTTCGGTGATGTCGCGGGTGCTGTCGTCGAGGACGGTGTAGAACACGGTGGCGTGGCTGTAATCGCGGGTGACTTCGACTTCGTTGATGGTGATGAAGCCTGCGCGCGGGTCTTTTCAGGCCGGTGCGGACCAGCTCAGCCAGTTCGCGCATGATTTGTTCTTTGACACGGTCTTGGCGGGCATAGCCGCGTTGCGGTTTTCTCATGGTTTTCCTTAAACGGCGGCGGCCGTTTTCAACTTTGTTTTCAGACGGCCTGTGTGAAATAAATGCGGTATTATAACGGATATACGGCAATTTGAGGCCGTCTGAAAAGGAGTTTGGCTATGCAGAAAATCAAAATCGGATTGGCAGGGGTTCGGCATGTCGGCGCAGGTGTTCCATCTGCCGTTTTGGCGTGCGGATTCGCAGTTTGAAGTCGTGCGCGTGTTTGAACGCAGTGGCAATAGGGCGCAGGAAGTCCTGCCGCAGGCGCAGACCGTGCGTTCGTTTGAAGAGTGCTTACCGACGATGTCGATTTGGTGGTCGTGACCACGCCGAACCAGACGCATTTTCGCTTTTTGCCGCTCAGGCTTTGTGTGCGGGTAAAATGTGGTGGTGGAAAAACCGTTGTGCGCCACCGCAGCGCAAGCCTTGGAACTGGCGGAACTTGCCGAGCGGCAGGGCGTATTGCTGACCGTTTACCAAAACCGCCGTTGGGACAGTGCGCCGTTGACCGCCAAAAAGCTGCTTTCAGACGACCTTTTGGGCGAAATTGTGGATGCAGAGTTCCGTTTCGAGCGTTATGCGGCTGCCTTGAACAAAAACGCTGGAAGGAAACCGGCGAGGCGGGCGTGGGGCTGGTGTACGATTTGGGTTCGCACCTCATGGATATGGCGGTCGATATTTTCGGGATGCCCGATGAGCTTTATGCCGACGTGCGTTATCAACATGAAGGAGCGGCCAGCGACGACAATTTCTATATCGCACTTTATTACGCCGACGGCAAAAAAGTCGCCCTGACCGCAAAGCAAATATGCCCGCGAACCTTTGCCGTTCATGACCTTGCACGGCAAACGCGGTTCATACGTCAAACAAAAACGCCGACAAACCAAGAAGCCCTGTTGCTCGGCGGCGCACCAGCCCCGTCGGAGTGTGGAACCGTGAACCGGAAGACGAATGGGGCATCCTGCATACCGAAATCGACGGGGCGGTCGTCCGTAAGAAAAATCGAAAAGCGTCAGCGGAAATTATGCAGAGTTTTATGAAAAACCTTTATGACGCGCTGCAAGGCAAATCTCCCGCAGCGGTACAGCCGCGCCAAGTGGCGGAGGTGATTGGTTTATTAGAAAAAGTGCACAGTGCAAATTCAGGTAGGCGGGTGAAGGTGTAGAGGAAGGGAACTTTGAAAGGTCAAATTGGTGGACAAAAAGTAACAATTCGTCAGTTGTTAAAGGAGGCAATCCATTTTTGCGCTGCATGGCTCTAATCTATTGGAAAAATTTAGATTTTTATGAAAGTTTCGTTTAGCTGAGAAATATTTTCTTTCTACTGTAAGATGTTTTTGCTGCGCTTTTTCCTTGTTATTACTTGCAATGCAAACAGTTTTTATTTATATTACGCCTCAAGAATAAAACTAAGTCTCATTCTTGAGGCGTAATATTTTGGGACACATCATGTTTGTTTGTATCTGCAATGCAATTACCGACCGTGAAATCAAAGAAACCGTTGCCGCTGGTGCGGTTACTATGAATGATTTTGCAGGCCCAACTGGGTGTAGCGACCTGTTGCGGGTGTTGTAGCGAACTGGCCGCTTCTTTCTTGAACAGTGCCGGTACGCAGGTACAAGGTTCGGTTACGGCAGGCATCAACGTACAGTGCTGATTTTTAAAAGAATTCTTGCATGAGGCCGTCTGAAAAATTTCAGACGGCCTTTGTATCTGGGCAGGGCGTAGTGAAAAATAAGTTGATAAATAAAGGTTTTTTTGACTATTCTTTGCCCAGGTTTTACATATTTGTTTGCATATTCGCTCTGCTTTTTAAAAGATGGGGTGAAGATGCGAAACAAACTGAAATGCCGCCAGTAACCGTGCCAGCTCATCGGTTTCGGCGGATTGTTCGATGATTGATAAGAAAAAAACAGGTGTTGTTTATGAGTTCTTCAAGTGGAAACCAGAAAGCCTCGCTGTGGGCTGTCGGCCTGATGTTGTTTGCTTTGTTTTTGGCGCGGGCAATTTGATTTTTCCGGCATATCTGGGGCAGCAGGCCGGTGAAAAACTGGTTGTCGGCCATGTTCGGCTTTTTGTTGACCGGTGCCGGTTTGCCGTTGCTCGGTGTGATTGCCATCGGTTATTCCGGTTCGCGCGACGTTCAGGCCTTGGCTTCGCGTGTCAGCCCGTGGTACGGCGTTGCGTTTGCCGCCGCACTGTATCTGGCCATCGGCCCGTTGTTTTGCTACGCCGCGTACCGCGACGGTATCGTTTGAAGTCGGTGTAGTGCCGTTTATCGGTGAAGCCAATAAAAGTGTCGGTTTGGCGGTGTTCAGCGTAGTGTTTTTCGGCGTGGCCTACTGGCTGTCGATGTCGCCGGGCAAGCTGGTTGACCGCATCGGTAAAATTTACGACCCTGCATTGTTGCTGACCATTGCCGCGCTGGTGGGTTGTGCCGCGCTGAATCCTATGGGTGCTGACTGAGGCACAAGGTGATTTTGTTACCCAACCTTTGGCCAAAGGCATTTTGGAAGGTTATGGCACGATGGATGCATTGGCGTCTTTGGTGTTTGCCATCATCGTGATTGATGCCGTACGGGCGATGGGGGTGGATAATCGTGCCGAGCTGTTGCGTACGACTACTGTTTCGGTGTGATTGCGGCGTCTTGTTTGGCTGCCGTTTACCTGTTTATCGGCTATATGGGCGCGACCAGCGTGGCCGGTTTGGGCGTGCAGGGAAAACGGTGCGTTGGTGTTGTCGAAAACGGCGCAATATTATTTCGGCATGGGCGGCAATGTGCTGTTGGGCGTGATTGTTTTATTGGCCTGCCTGAGTACGGCAGTTGGTCTGATTACTTCCTGTGCGGAATATTTCAACCGTCTGTGTCAGAGATTTCTTATAAAATGTTTGTCATTATCAATACCTTGGTGTCGATGGGGTTGGCGAACAAAGGGTTGGCGGACATCATTAGTTTTTCCGTTCCGGTATTAATGTTGCTGTATCCGTTGACGGTGGTGATTATCTTGTTGGCGTTTCTGCATAATTTCTTCGGCGGCAGCCACATCGTGATATTTCTGCACCATTATGGCGACGCTGGTGGTCGGTTTGCTGGACGCTTATAAAGCGGCTTTCGGCTTCAGTGAAGAAGCTGCGTCGGCAATCAACAATGTGCTGCCGCTCTACCATATCGGCTTGGTTGGCTGCTGCCTGCGACTGCCGGTTTTGTGTTGGGCTGCATTTTGAATGCGGCATTGAAAAAGCGTAACGCTTTGAACAGGCCGTCTGAAAATCGTGGTTGCGTTTTTCCAGACGGCCTGTATGTATTGATACGGACGGATAGGATGAAGCTGACGTTAATGTTCCGCGAATATTGCAGCTTGTGCCACAAGATGAAGGCCGAACTGCTGCCGTATAAAGGAAGCGTTCGGTTCGAACTGGAAGTGCTCGATGTGGACGATCATCACATGATTGGGAAGAAAAATACAATGAGGCTTGTTCCGGTATTGCTGGACGGAGACGAGGAAATCTGCCATTGGTTTTTGGACGCGGACAAGCTGCGTGCGCATTTGCAAAACAGGATGGGATGACGGTTTCGTTTGTGTCGGGCCGTGAATGCTTAGGCCGTCTGAAAATCAGGATTTTCAGACGGCCTTTTATCGTCGGGCGTTTGTTTCATAATAACGCCCGTTATGTCGTCAGCGTGCGCTGCGCGGTTCTACCAGACTGCTCGCTTTCGAGGCCTTTGAATGCACGTTTGGCAGCTTGGAAGATAGCCTGACGTCTGCGGTGTTGCATGATGTTTCCCTTTCTATTATGTTTCCGGGCATGACCGATCGGTTTGATATGTCGTTGAATCCGGTACCGGTTTAGCCTCTGCTTATGGATTTATGTTCAAATAAATCCGTTCTGGATTATTGCGAGATGTTGTCCTCTAATATAATAGGGACATTTGATGTTTTTAAATGGGTATAGTGTAAATTTATAAAGGCGGTTATGTAATTTAGGAACTTAAGTTCGCATTTTTGTTATGCCTTGATTTGTTATGGAAAATATTTCTTGGGGAGTGAAAATGTACTATGACGGCGAATATTGCATGGCTTCACGGAGGGAGATTGCGGGTAGGATTCTTACCATACAGCAGGAAACAGGCCGTCTGAAAACAGTTTTTCAGACGGCCTGTTTTACTCTGGAACACATCAGTCAAAACGGCCGACGATACTGCCCAACGCTTTTTGCCAATCGGATGTTTTCACCGAAGTCTCAGTTTATTTTCCGCAATCCAGTACGCTGTATGCGGGGCGAGGGGACGGCGTCGGATATTGTTCGCTCGGAATGGAGCTTTCAATTCGGGTGCTGAGCCTTCTATATTTTCGAGGCCGTCTGATCGCTTGGGCAAATTCATGCCAGCTTACAGATTTGTCGCCGCAGAAATGGTAAACACCGCGTGCAGGCCCGGCGGATTTCAGGATGTCGATCAATGCCTGGGCCAAATCACCGGCATGAAAGTCGGATTACCTGTTTGGTCATTGACTACTGACAGAGTGTCCCGTTCTTTTTGCCAAGCGCAACATGGTTTTAACGAAATTTTTCTCCATATTCGCTAAAAAGCCATGCGGTGCGGACGACAATGCTTTCGGATTGGCGGCTAAGGCAAAGAAAATTCTCCGATAATTTGGATTTCCGTAAACACTCTGAGGATTGGGGACGTCGTGTTCGCGGTAAGGATTTTACCGTCGCCTTCAAAAACGTAATCTGACTGAGATGTGGATAAAACGCACTTTTGCCTCATATGCGGCTGCGGCCAGATTGTGTACGGCCGAGCGTTGACTGCGAAAAGGCCTTCCGCGTATTCCCGCTCGGCCTTGTCTACGGCAGTGTAGAGCTGCAGCATTTACGATGGCGTCAGGTTGGAAGTTTTTGAACCATATTAAAGACGGCTGTCGCGTCGGTAATGTCTAAGAAGCAGAATCGGTTGAAATAACTTCCCAGTTTGTCCAGCAGACGGTCTCTGAAACACTGCGCCAGTTGGCCTTTGGAACCGGTTAAGAGAATTCGCATGGCAGTTTCTCCATTGAGATTTTTATCGTGTCGTTATTATAGAGCAAATTGTAGTAGAAAACCGTTTATATCTTAACTCGTTGTCTCGTAAAATATCTTATCTGGTGCTATATATTTAAGATATTTTACGGTTAGAGTATGGGATAATTTTACAGTTGTCAGAATGTTATTGCCGTATGCAGTTTGTTTCAAGGGGTGAATGGATGGTGCGGTTGGTCGTGATTTGAATTTGATAAATTAATTTGATTGATATGATTAAATTAATTTAGCTACGAGTTAAGTAAATAAAATTAATTATCTAACATGATGTTATGTTGATTCTAAAATTAAAAAGTTCAGTTGGTGATGATTTGGTTAAATCAGATTATTTAATTAAATATATTTATGTTAATAATTGAGTAAATATAAAGGGAAAAGTGTTATGGACTAAATTATTTTAAATTTCTTGATACCTTTTTGTGTCAAAGTGTTAAACCGTAAAGCGATATGTATGACGATAGGTAAAAGAGTAACTGAGACTAATAATGCGAATTTAAGCCTTTTATCCTAGTGATAATCGGTAATTTGGTCTGTATAACAATATTTCATCTGGGAGTAATACATTATGAAGCATTATTGCATGCCCTATTGCAAAACCGTCTCACCACTATGGTCACGGTCATTGGGCACCTATGCCCAAACCGTTCATTCATACGGATACTGTCCTCCGATAAAAATTCCATTGCGGTCCGATGTGGACTCCGCAAATCCAGCCGCATCACAAAAGGCCCTTCGTATTGTCCTCCTCATCATTCTTATCCTCCTATCAAACCGGCTCCGTGGTGCCCACCGAAACCATGTCCGGAACCGAAACCTGAGCCCAAACCGGAACCGAAGCCTGAGCCCAAACCGGAACCGAAACCTGAGCCAAACCGGAACGAAACCTGAGCCCAAACCGGAACCGAAACCTGAGCCCAAACCGGAACCGAAACCTGAGCCCAAAACCGGAACCGAGCAGAGGACTAAACCATGTCCGGAACCCTAAGCCGGAACCAAAACCTGAGCCCAAACCGTGTCCGGAGCCTAGAAACCCGCGAACGCAGAGACCCAGAGCAAACCGTGTCCGGAACCGAAACCCTGAACCCAAACCGAAACCGGATTGTGATGATTGTGTAGATGATGGTAAGCAGAACAATTCTTTTCGGTGGACTGGATAAAAGATAAAGGCAACATCATCAACGTTGTTGCTTCGAATCCGGTCCGAGCAAAACCATCAGTGCCGAACGAAGACACCATCTATGGCGCTTCGGGTGACGACATTATCTACGGTCAGGGCGGAGCCGACGTTATTTACGGCGGTGACGGCAACGATACGCTGAACGGCGGTAATAACGGCGATACCCTTTACGGTGAAGGCGGTAAAGATTATCTGCAAGGAGGCGGTGGCAGCGACTACCTGAACGGCGGCGAGGGGTGCGGACATCATGCTCGGCGGCGATGGTAGCACGATGTATACTATGTAGATAATCCGGCGATATCGTTAAAGGGTTCATGCCAACGTCAGCAGCGGTATAGATACGGTTCGAAGCACTATCGACTATACATTGCCGGACAATGTGGAAAACCTCTACCTGCAAGGCAGTGGTAATCTGAACGGTACCGGTAACGCGCTGGACAATACTATCAGCGGCAGCAGTGGCAACAACCATCTGTACGGCGGCGAGCGACGACTGTCTGGTAGAGTAAAGACGGCCGTGATTTCTTGGACGGCGGTATCGGCAACGATGTGCTGATTGGTGGTGCCGGTGATGATACTGATTTCTTCGCCAAAGGCTACGGTCACGACATCATCCAAGATTCTTCAGGTAACGACACGCTGTGCTTCGGTCAAGGTATCACCGCTCCGACCTGATTTTTGAGCAAATCGGGCGATGATCTGAGCATTAAGTTCAAAGGCAGCAACGACAGCGTCTTGGTAGACGATTGGTTTGCGAACGATTCCAACAAAGTGGAAAACTTCTCGTTCGCCGACGGCGGCTCTTTGAATGCAGCGAATATTGCCGCTCAAATCCAAGAGACAAACACAAAACGCAGGTATTGTTTAATCCCTTTTGATTTTGTGTGAAGACAGGCCGTCGAAATGGTTTTTCCAGCCGTTTCAGACGGCCTTATTATAAACAATCCAGCGGCGGAACGTAAGTTCGGTTAAAATAAAACTTTTATTCCAACAGCCAAAAGAATCTAAAAATGTCTGCAATCAGCCTGATCTATTCCGGCAAGGTCCGAGAGTTTATACGAAATCGACGATAAACGTATTCTGATGGTGGCTTCAGACCGCTTGTCTGCATTCGACGTCATTTTTAGACGACCCGATTCCCGGCAAAGGGTGAAATACTGACTCAGATTTCAAATTTCTGGTTTCAGAAACTGGCGCACGTATGCCTAACCATTTTACCGGCGATACCGTGTGCGACGTGTTGCCTGAAAGTGAAGCGTCGGCTTTGGAGAAACGTGCCGTTGTGGTTAAAAAGCTCACGCCTGTAAAGTGGAGGCTATTGTGCGCGGTTGTTTGGCGGGCGGCGGTTGGAAGGACTATCGGAAAACCGGTGCGCGTTTGCGGTATCAAGTTGCCCAAGGCCTGCAAGAATCGCAAGCAGCTTCCCGAAGCAGTTTTTACACCATCAACTAAAGCCGCAGTTGGCAATCATGGTAGAAACATCAGCTTTTGAAGAATGTGAACGCATTATCAGCAAGAGGTTGGCAGCCGAAGTCCGTGCCAAAGCAATTCGGCTTTATACCGAAACGGCGGAATACGCCAAGTCGCGCAGCATTATTATTTGCGATACAGATTTGAATTCGGCGTGGATGAAAACGGCGCGCTGACGCTGATGGATGAAGTCCTGACTCGATTCCAGCCGTTTCTGGCCCGCCGGCCAATATCAAGTTGGTACCTAACCCGCCGTCTTTCGACAAGCAATTCGTGCGCGCGACTGGCTGGAACAGAAGCGGTTGGAACAAACAGGCGCCTGCTCGAAAGTACCTGCCGACGTTATTCAAAAACAATCGATAAATATAGGGAAGCATTGCATTTGCTGACTCAAGACTAAATCCGTTTCCCAATATTTCCAACGGGGAGGCCGTCAGAAATTTGTTTTTCAGACGGCCTCCCGATTAAATAAACTATCTATCTAGATTCAAGCACGTTTTAAGATTATAATCGCCCACTGTGCCTGCTCTTTGGCAGGCCGTCCTGGATTCAACCAACCCGGCCGCATCGGCTTGAGCACAAACGTCCGTTTTCAGTTGCGGATGTACAGTTAAGGGCTATGTTTGCAATTCGTTGTTTGTATGAGGCCGTCTGAAAAGTGTCGGCTGCGCAAAAAGCGAATCGCAAACACACCCTGATGGTTTAGCGGTGCGGCATTCTCGAAAAGGAACAGAAATGTTCGATAAACACGTTAAAACCTTCCAATACGGCAATCAAACCGTTACGCTGGAAACCGGCGAAATCGCGCGTCAAGCCGCAGCGGCTGTTAAAGTATCGATGGGTGATACCGTCGTTTGGTTGCTGTAACTACCAATCAAAAGAAGTCAAAGAAGGTCAAGACTTCTTCCCTCTGACTGGTGATTACCTTGAGCCACTTACGCCGCCGGGTAAAATCCCGGCGGTTTCTTTTAAACGCGAAGGCAAACAAAGCGAAAAAGAAATCCTGACCAGCCGTCTGATCGACCGTCCTATCCGCCCGCTGTTCCCTGAAGGTTTCTACCACGACATTCAAATCGTTGCGATGGTGGTTTCTGTTGATCCTGAAATCGATTCCGATATTCCTGCCATGCTCGGCGCGTCCGCTGCGCTGGTGTTGAGCGGCGTGCCGTTTGCCGGTCCGATTGGTGCAGCGCGATGTGGGTTATGTAAATGGCGTGTATGTATTGAACCCGACCAAAGCCGGGATTGGCGAAATCAAGCTGGACTTTGGTGGTTGCGAGGTACATCAAAAGCCGTTTTGATGGTGGAATCCGAAGCTAAAATCCTGCCGGAAGACGTGATGCTGGGTGCCGTCGTTTACGGTCACGACCAAATACGAGGTAGCGATTAACGCCATCAACGAGTTTGCCGACGAAGTAAACCCTGAAGTATGGGATTGAAAGCGCCTGAAACCAATGAAGAATTGGTTGCCAAAGTGCGCGAAATCGCAGGGCGAAGCAATTAAAGAGCGTTCAAAAATCCGTCAAAAACAAGCGCGTTCTGCCGAAATTGGACGAGGCTTGGAATGCAGTAAAAGATGCGCTGATTACCGAAGAAACCGATACTTTGGCTGCCAACGAAATCAAAGGCATTTTCAAACATTTGGGAAGCCGACGTTGTCCGCACCCAAATTTTTGGAAGGTCAGCCGCGTATCGACGGTCGTGATACCCGCACCGTTCGTCCGTTGAACATTCAAACCGGCGTACTGCCGCGTACACACAGTTCCGCCCTTGTTTACCCGTGGCGAGCGCAAGCCCTTGCCGTGGCGACTTTGGGTACTTCACGCGACGAGCAAATTATTGATGCGCTCTCCGGTGAATACACCGACCGCTTTATGCTGCATTACAACTTCCCGCCGTATTCTACCGGCGAAGTGGGTCGCGTCAGCGCACCGAAACGCCGCGAAATCGGACATGGTCGTTTGGCAAAACGTGCACTGGTTGCCGTATTGCCGTCCCCTGAAAGAATTCAGCTACACCATGCGTGTTGTTTCCGAGATTACCGGAGTCCAACGGTTCGTCTTCTATGGCTTCCGTCTGCGGCGGCTGGCTGAGCTGCTGTCTGCCGGTGTGCCTTTGAAAGCACACGTTGCCGGTATTGCGATGGGGTCTGATTTTGGACAACAACAAATTCGCCGTATTGACCGACATCTTGGGTGATGAGGGATCACTTGGGCGATATGGACTTCAAAAGTTGCCGGTACGACCGAAGGTGTAACCGCGCTGCAAATGGACATCAAAATCAAGGTATTACCAAAAGAAATCATGCAAATCGCTTTGGCGCAAGCCAAAGAGGCGCGTCTGCACATCTTGGAACAGATGAAAGCCGCCGTGGCAGGACCGCAAGAGCTGTCCGCTCACGCTCCGCGCCTGTTCACCATGAAAATCAACCAAGACAAAATCCGCGACGTTATCGGCAAGGCGGCGAAACCATCCGCGCAATTACTGCTGAAACCGGTACTGAAATCAATATCGCGGAAGACAGCACCATCACTATTGCTGCAACCACTCAAGAAGCCGGCGACGCTGCGAAAAACGCATCGAAGCAATCACCGCCGAAGTGGAAGTAGGGCAAAGTGTATGAAGGTACTGTGGTTAAAATCCTCGACAACAACGTCGGCGCCATTGTCAGCGTGATGCAGGGCAAAGACGGTTTTGGTACTCATCAACCAAAGTGCCCACGAGCGCGTACGCAACGTCAGTGACTATCTGCAAGTCGGTCAGGTTGTGAATGTGAAAGCATTGGAAGTGGACGACCGTGGCCGCGTGCGTCTGTCTATCAAGGCTTTGCTGGAAGAGCCTATGCGCGAGGAAGGCGAGGAATAATCCGCATGGGATTTGCGTCAGGTATAAGTATAAACTGAAAGGCCGTCTGAAATATGTTTTCAGACGGCGCTTTTCTATGTTTCAAGTTACAGGCAGCAGGTGCCGAAGCGCAGTTTTTTTGTTGAGTACCGCTTCGTGTGTAAAGTTGTTTGATAACCAAAATGTTAGTCGCGTCTTCAATGCACGGATGCTGTGTGCCTCGTTCGGCTCCAACCGGACTACCTGTATGCCTTTGGTTTCGAGTATGCCTTGTGTGCTGACGATTTGCGCGCTGCCGTTCAGGACCAGCAACAGAATGATGGCGTCGGTTTCGTAGGGTCAGGGATTTCGTTGTTTTTCTGCAGGGAAAGTTGCACGATTTCCTGATCATTGTCTTGGGCGATGATACCGCCCAAAAGGGCTTTAGGATCAAGGGTATATTGTTTCACGGCATGTCCTTATCGCTGTGGTGGCTGATTTGCCCATTCATTATATAGCCGATTCGTATGCTGCGTTAAAGTCATTCAAATGTTTTCAGACGGCCTCTACGGTATTTGAAGCGGCTTGAAGCGTGAGACAAAATAGTCAGTACAAGCTATTAAAAATAACCCCGTTTTTATTTTATAGAATAATATGAATATCTTAATCTGCAATGACGACGGTTATCTCGCTCCTGGAATTGCCGTTTTGGCGCGCGTGGCAGGGGAGTTTGCCAATGTGCGCGTAGTTGCGCTCGAACGCGACCGCAGCGGCGTCGGCAATTCGCTGACGCTCGACCGGCCGTTGCATATCAAACAAGCACAGAACGGGTTTTTACTATGTCAGCGGTACGCCGACCGACTGCATTCATCTGGGGTTGCACGCTTTGCCGGATTTCCGACTCCTGATTTGGTGTTTTCCGGCATCAACAACGGTGACGAATATGGGGGACGACACGCTTTTATTCGGGTACGGTGGCTGCGTGCGACCGAAGCCTATTTGATGGGTATTCCGCAGTGGCCTTCTCATTGAACGATTACAGCGGACGGTGATTGGGAAACTGCGGAAAAAGCGGCTTGGATGATGATTGACCGCTTGGTCAAAACACCGCCCAAACTGCCTGTATTATGGAACGTGAACATCCCTGCCGTCGCGTCCGATGAGATTCAGGGAATCAAAATAACCCGACTCGGACGCCGCCATCATGAACAGAGCGTCGTACCGATGCGCAATCCGCGCAACGAACCGATTTACTGGATAGGGCCGGTCGGCGATATTTCCGATCGCGAAGGTACCGATTTCCGGAGAATGCGAGGCAGGGATTTATTACCGTTACCCCGTTGCAGATTGATTTGACCGATTATGCGCAGTTGGAAGGCGTGGTCAGATTTTGGGGAGGGGGACGGTAAAGGCGGAATAAGTAAAAACGATGATTTTTCAGACGGCCTCATTGTGAAAAACATTGTCGGTTCCTTATCGAAAAATTCGTTTCAGATTGTCTGAAACGGTATCGCAAGTTATCTGTTTTGCGGGTCGGAAACCCAGCGTTTATGAGCATTTTTAACAAGTCCTAACGCCCGCAGCACTTGAGAACGGGTCATATTTTGATTATGATATGCCGAATAGAAATAACCCCATTGACAAAGGTAACAAATATGTTGAAAAAGACCGCATTCTATGCTGTTCCGGCAGCTTTGGCTCTTTTAGTCGGTGCTGTACCGCAACAACCTGCTCCCGTCATGCTAGGAACTTCCGGGCGGCGGTTCGGCCGCTTCTTCAAGCAATCCGTATGGTGCAACGCCTTATGAACCGAATGCGGGCAACAACCCTGCCGAATCCGCACCGTATACTCCGCCTGCTTCCGCAAAGTTATCCTGCTGCTTCTTCCGGCAGCTACATTCCTTCAATGCGCCCGTTGATATTAACGCGAGCCACTCATCACCGTAGTACGCGGAATGCGGTTTATAATATTGCCAAACGTTACCAGATTGCCAAGATAATCTGCGCGCGGAACATATATGGCCGACAATACCATCAGCGTGGGTCGGGTTCTGCGCGTGAAACCGGCGGGTTATACCGCTCCGGCGAGGCAACACGGTAGCTTCTGCGGCGCGTACTCAGCCTCCAGCAGCTTCATCTGCCACACCGAATGTACCTTCTACCCGCAGGCGAAAACACATCAAGGTTGCAACCCTGCGACAACGCCGACCGTATCGACGGGCGGTGTGCACTAACTTTACCAGCGGCATTACTTGGCGGCGGCCGACTGCGGGACAACGTCATCACTAAATTCGGCGGTACCAACAAAGGTGTGGACATTGCCGGTAATCCGGGGCAGCCTGTCGTAGCTGCGGCCGATGGTAAAAGTGGTATATGCCGGTTTCCGGACTGCGCGTTACGGTAATTTGGTTATTATCCAGCATAGTCCGACTTTCCTGAGCGCATACGGTCATAACCAAAGTCTTTTGGTTAACGAAAGGTCGAACTGTGAAACGTGGCCAGACCATTGCCAAAATGAGGCAATTCCGATGCCAGCCGTACCCAACTTCACTTTGAGGTGCGTCGAAAACGGCAAACCTGTCAATCCTGCCAATTATGTTGCTTTCTAAATCAGTAAAGGTAAATATTTGCTGCTGAGATAATGTCGGTAGGATAGTTTTTAAAAGTATGTTTTTAGGCCGTCTGAAAGACTGATGAATACCATCGGTTTTTCAGACGGCCTTTACTTATTTTTATCTGAAGGAAAGATGGAGAATGCCAACTTGCAGATTTGTAATGAAATTTATCGTATTGTAGCATTGGTTTCATAGTCATTGATAATTAGGTTGATTTAATATATATTGGACGTGCGTCAATTAAAATAATGCAGCGAGTTGAGGTAGAGAGCTATGAATGGGTAACAAGTGCACTAGAAATTTATTTCGGCAGGCTATTCATCTTTACCCAAAATGCGGTTATCGGCAGCTTTCAGAGAAGGCCATTTGCCGAGCATTTGAACTCGGATATGGAGACATTCAACAAATGTTTGCCGACAAAGATGAATTTATTGAAGCAATGTTGATTGAATACAGCAACGCGCGTTGGGAAGGTGTCGTTTGATTTTCGCCCAGAATATAGAAGAAACGGGCAGCTGTATCAGATTGTATGGCAGCTGGCCGTTACCATACCGCGAGCATTTGGTGTGGATACGCAGAATGCTGCTAGACAGCGCGGAAGGGTTGAGTTAATGACCAAGGCTTTGAGCAACATAAAATGTTGGCCTACGGCATGATTCAGCATATCAAGGCGTAACGGCAGAGAGAGATATGTCCGAACTCGAATTGTTTAATCAGTTTGAGTTTCTTAACCGCGATTATATCGCCGATGATTATGAATACCCGTTACCGGCTGATGGGGATTCTGACTGATGAAATGAACGAGAAACATGAGGATTTGCTGACCGACTCGGCCATCCCACCAACGTATCAATTGGGCTTTCAAGCATTGTTTCCTCAATACCGTTCTCAAAGCATCCGGCTAAAATTAATATATTATTATACAGGTCGGAAGTGGTGAACTTATCGGGCTCTGCCGCTTTCAGATGGCCTTAAGAACCGCTCTTGTCAAGCGGTATTGTCAGGTCTATTATTGGACGTATGTCCAATAATATCGTAAAGAAATGAGATGTCCAGTCAGCGCGTACCAAATTCATTGCCGCGGGTGAGAAACTTTTATCCTGAACTGGGTTACAACCAAAGCTTTCTGTGCGGCTGCTTGCCGCCAAGCGGAATTAAGTTCGAAGTGTTTCCATCATCTTTTTGAAAACAAAAGATGTTTTTATGTTTGAAATGTTCCGTCATTACAATATAACCGCATTCGGGCGTTTTGAGATTTTCGCCAACGTGCCGGATGAGCCGTTTGCGCGCCTGTATTACGCCGCTTTCGCCATTGCGCAATCGGTTCGAGATAATCTATTGTTTATACAGCGTATTTTTACTGATAGTGCCGATAATATCGCTATTGCCAACAGGTTTTCTCAAGTCTGAAATGGAAGAACGGACGAGGGTGATTGTGCGGGTTGTTGGAGGTGTGCCGCTATTGATGACGGGGTGCCGACAGCCACGATACAGCGGTTGGGTTACCTCAACGGTGCGGTAATTGCGCCGATGGTGTTGGGGACGCGGTTTAACAGTATGGAATTGTTGTCGGACGAGTTGAGCCGGAATGTGCGGGGGCGTTGCTGACTGACGAGGCCATCAGCCAGCGTTTTGGAATGGGCGGTTTTGCGCCATGTTTCCCGAAGCCGTCTTGAATGTGTCGGTATCCGGCCGGATAGGAAAAACAATGACACTGCAATGAGTTGTTTTCAATTGCCGTTATTGCATATGGCTGCGGGCGGTTTCTGGTATTACCGTCAGCATCACAACGGCGAACTGCCGGAATGGATTGCTGCAATCAACGGACGGCTGGAATTGAACCGCATCGATGTCGCCAGCCTGTATCCGGGGCGGGTGAGAGGCCATGCCGGCGGAAAAGAAGAGGGTGCGAGGTGAAGGCGGGCGATGTGTTGGCGGGTGTCTTCTGAAACCAGCGGCAGCCGTTTGGAAGAGCGCAGGCGGCGGAGGCGCGGCAGCAAGAGGCGGTAAAGCCGGGCGCAGAGCCGCCGAAGCGCAGATGAAACAGACGGTTGCACGCGCACAGGCAAATGTGGCTGCAAGCGAGGCAGCAGCAGCGCGTCGCTAAAATGGAGTTGGACAATGCACGCAAATTGTTTGCCGACCGAGTTGGTATCGCAATCGGAGGTAACCAAGCGCCAGGCGGATTACAGCGTGCCGCCGCTGCGGTGAAAGCCGCCGAAGCGGCGCGGGACGAGCGCAGGCTACCGTGGCACAGAGTGCTGCCATGCCCAAGCCGAAGCCAAGGCGGCGGTGGCGCAGGCGAGGCGGCGATGAAATCGGCCTCATCCGCCAACGACGACATGAACATCCGCGCGCCGATAAGCGGCGGGGTGGAATACAAAATCCGCGGAAGTCGGCAGTGTGGTGGCATCCGGTTCGAAAGTGGTCAGCCTGCTTGATCCGAACGATGTTTCCATGAATATTTTTCTGCCGACCGGCATAAAGCCGTCTGAAAGTCAACGACGACGCACGCATCAGGCTGGACGGCATTGATGCCGTGTTCCCCGCCAAAATCAATTCATCGCCACCGACGCGCAGTTCACGCCCAAAGCGGTGGAAACGATCGATGAACGCGCCAAGCTGATGTTTAAAGTGAAACTGCGAATCCCGCGTGAAACGGCGGCGAGTATACACCGTCTGCTCAAAGGCGGCATGACCGGCAACGGCTTTGTCAAAACCGACGGCAAAGCGGCTTGGCCGTCCGAGTTGGCAGTGAAGCTGCCGCAATAGTTTTCAGACGGCCTGTTGGGAAGAGGCCGTCATGAATACCATTATGCTGTCGGAGAATCGAATACGAAAGGACTTTGCGCATGAGCCTGACCGACTTGCTGAACCGCCGCCGTTCGGTTCGTCGTTACGACGAAAACCCCAGTGACGCCGATACCGTCCGCCGTTGCCTGCAAACCGCGCAGCTTGCGCCCAACAGCTCGAATATGCAGCTTTACGAGTTTTACCATGTTACCGATCCCGCCGTTTTAAAACGGCTCGCCGCAGCTTGTTTTGAGCCAGCGGGCGGTGGAAACCGCCGCAGCAGGCGGTTTGTGTTCGATACCCGCCAAGATTTGCACCGCCGCCGCGCCTCGGCCGTATCTGAATTTGAACGCGGCAACATCGAACGCAACAGCCCGCCCGAAAAACACGCAGAAGCGAGATAAAACCAGCGAAATGTATTACGGCAGGATGCTGCCCTTTCTGTATCAGCCGTTGTTTCGGTCTGCTCGGCGCGTTCCGCGTGTGCCATGACGGTGTATCGGACTGTTTCGTCCGGTTATGCGCGATTTGTCCGAAAACGATATGCGCAACGTTGTTCACAAAAAGCTGCGGTCGCCGCGCAAACGCTTTATGCTGGCGATGGCGGGCAGACTACGACACTTGTCCGCTGGAAGGGTTGGACAGCCGCATGGTCAAACGCATCCTCAAGCTGCCGCGCGGTGCGAAATCAATATGATAGTCGTCTGCGGCATCCACGCAGGCCGGCGCGGTATTTGGGGCGAGCGTTTCAGGTTTGCCGTTTGAAGAGGTATAGCCGGCGGATTTGAACGGTGGAGGCCGTCTGAAACATTGCACATCGGGAATTCGGGACAACCATTGTTTAGGAGTAACGCTATGGCAACGACCGTTGTTGCACGCTCATCCTTACGAAGGCAGTTTTCAACCATGCCATTCTGCAGGAAACGCAAAAGCTGCTGGCGGCTAAAAACGAAACCTGCCGAGTCATCGATTTATACGCGGAAGGTTTCAACCCGTTTACAGTAAAAGAAAGAGCTGGCTCTTTTTCAACCAAGGGGCAGGCGCTTGATCCGTCGGTGCAGAAATACCAGCAGATGATTAAAGAAAGCCGCCGTCTGATTTTTCATTTTCCCGATTTGGTGGGCGGATATGCCCGCTATCGTCAAAGGGTTTCTCGACAAAAGTGCTGTTGAAACAGTTTGCCTGTGGAAAAGCAAAACAGGCCTTAAAGGGCTGTTGGATATTGACGAAGTGCTGGTCGTCAGCACTTCCACCGCACTCGACTTTCTATTTGAAATATTTTTGCGGCAATACCGTGGGCAAAGGCCATGCTCGGCCATACGTTTAAAGGTGTGGGTGCCAAACGCTGCAAATGGGTCAACTGCGGCCGCGTGAATCTGGCCGCGCAGGAAAAACGGCAGGCGTTTTTATCGGCACTGGCAGGCGTGGTCTGAACGAAACCGGTTTCCGGGAGAATATATGGTGAATATCCCTTTTTGGCGGCGGCTTTGCTGCTGACCGCGGCATTTTTCGCGCATCTGATTGTCGGGACGCGGGAGACTTTGAGTTTGCGAACCGGCGGGGAGAAAGACAGGCGCAATTGGATGCGGGCTTTATGCGCGTTCCAACTGGTCAGCGTCGACTTATTCCTGACGGCCGCTGTCGCCTATCTGCTGGCATGTACGCAGATGGCGGGCGTGCACGGCGAAATCGCTGTTCATTGCCGCTTATCTGGGCGTATGGGGTGTGGTATGGCTGGTGCAGCTCAAAGCGGCAGGATGCGGCGGCAAAAAGCTATTATCTGCTGGGACAATGGATTATGTTTTTCTCTGCGGGATTGATGGCGTGGGGCGCACAGGCCCTTTGAAAGCGGCACTGTCATACCGGTTTTTGCTTGTCCCGCGCCTATTTTGGAGATTGAAAGGAAACCCATGAAAACCCTGATTATTGTCTCCCACCCGCATATCGGGCAATCCACGGTCAACCGGCGTTGGCTGGAAAACATTGCGTGCGCAGCCGGACCGTTTTACCGTTCACGAACTCTATCGCGACTATCCCGACGGCAAAATCAATGTGGCGCGAACAGGCCTTGGTGGAAGCGCACGGAAGCGTCGATGTTCCAGTTTTCCGTCTACTGGTTCAACTGTCCGCCGCTGCTGAAACGGTGGCTTGACGACGATGCTGGCTTTACGGCTGGGCCTACGGTTCGTCGGGTAAGGCTTTTGCAGGGCGCAAACTCGGCATCGCCGTATCATTGGGCAGCGCCTGCCGAAGATTACCGCGCGGAAGGAGCGGTCGGCTGCACCGTGGCCCGAGCCCTGCGTCCGTTCGAACTGACCGCCCGTTCTATCAACGCCGACTGCCAACCCGCCTTTGCCTTCCAGTACCAGACAGCAACGCGGGCTACGACGAAAGCCGCCGCCGGGCTGGTGGCGCGCAGCGCGGAAGATTATCTGGCGCATCTGGATACTTGTACCCGCAATAATGGCCAATAAACAGGCCGGAGGGATTTTTCAGACGGCCTCGGGAGGAGATCATGCCGACCATCCACTATCAGGGTGCGGATTTGTTCTACCGCACCAGCGGCAAGTCCGACGCACCCGCCATGTTGCTGCTGCACGGCGGATTGGGTTCGACGCGGGACTTTTGCCGCCATCACTGCCCAAATTGCAGCGATATTTTTCGTGATTGAGGCCGATACGCGCGGACACGGCCGTTCCACGCGCGGCACGGCGGTGCCGACCTACGCATAGATTGCCGACGACGCCCGACACATCGTGCAGGCGCTGGGGCTGGACGAATACCATGTGTTCGGCTTCAGCGACGGCGGTATCGCCGCTTACCGGCTGGCGGCGCGGGACGAACGGGTGCAGTCGGTCATTACCGTCGGCGCATCGTGGCACAGCCGCCAGCTTGAGCCGGTGCGCGAAATGTTCGAGAACCCTGACACCCGCGTTTTCCGCGAAAAACGCATGGCGCGGCAGGGTGGCCGTTTACCGAAAGCGCTGAACCCGCAGCCCAGATCTGGATACGCTCACCGCCGACCTGCGCCGCATGGCTGGACATATCGGCCAGCAGCTATCCGAACGAATGCATCGCCGCCGTCAAAGCGCCCGTGCTGGCCGTGCGCGGCGCGAACGCGATAACCTGTTTTCACTGTCGGACTTGGCGATTTGCATTCCTGCTGCCCGAAGCGCATTTGATGAACATCCCCTTCGCGCGGCACGAAGCGATTAAAGAGCAGCCGAAATCCTGTGGGCGGCGGTGAAGGCGTTTTATGTTTTGTAACCGCGAGGCCGTCTGAAAAACGGCGGCCTTATATTTTTCAGACGGCCCCATGCCCGAAACCGATTGAGGTAAACGCGGCGGCTTATGGAGTAAATCGAGATGAAATACGAATGGAAAGCCCAAAAAGCATGTTACAACATCAAAGCGGTTCCGACTTTGACGGAGGTTCCACGCAGTCCTTCATCATGATAGACGGAGAGGGAAATCCCAATGCTCCCGATTTCTCGGAACGGGTCTCGGCCCTTTATGCCTTAGCTTACGCCGTCAAAATGGATTACAAAGAAACGCATCAGCCGGTTGCGAAATCGATGATTTCACCGTTTATCCTTTGGAAGGATTTGGCGCCGGAAAACGCAGGGAACCTTAGTAAAAAGAAGACTTGGTTTACTACCATTATGATAGAGCCAGCCTGATTTTATTACCGCAGAAATGGTGGCTTCGGCTTTGGAAAAGGTCAGGGTCAAAAAGCCGAATCCGCTTTACGACGAAATACGGTTTGAACGGATGGCCGAAGGCAAAACGCGTGAAAGACATCCTGCATCAGGGCGCGTTTGACGACGAACCCGCCTCTTTTGCCAGAATGGACGGTTTCTGCAATGAGAAAGGTTTGAAACGCAACAGCGATTACCATCGGGAAATTTATCTTAACAACCTGAACCGCACCGCCGTGGAAAAGCTCAAAAACGATTTTGCGTTACACGGTAGAGTAATCGACCGCAGCCAAAATCATCCGTTATAACCCGAAGAAGCCCGCGAGCTGTTTTCAGACGGTCTCCCACCGTTTGAGGCCGTCTGAAAATCGCTTGTCCGACCCGAAAAGAAGTTTTTCATGAACACCGTTTCCATCCAAAACCTTTCCCACCGCTACGGCAAGACCCTTGCGCTTGACGATGTGTCGCTGGACATCCGAAAGGCGCGACGGTCGGTTTGATCGGGCCGGACGGTGTGGGCAAATCGACGTTGCTCTCGCTGATGGCGGGTGTGAAGGTGATTCAGGACGGGCGGGTGGAAGTGTTGGGCGGCGATATGGCGGACAGGACGTGCAGCGGGACTTTGTCGCACCGCATCGCCTTTATGCCGCAGGGGTTTGGGGCGCAACCTGTATCCTACGTTGTCGGTGTATGAGAAATATCGATTTCCACGCGCGGCTGTTTGGTTTGGACGGGCGAACGCACGCGGCAGATTACGCGGCTGATGGAGGCGACCCGCCTTGCGCCGTTTTCTGACAGCGGGCGGCGGGCAAGCTCTCGGCGGGATGAAGCGAAGCTGAGTTTGTGCTGCGCGCTGGTGCACAGCCCGGATTTGCTGATTCTGGACGAGACCGACCACGGGCGTGGATCCCTCTGTCGCGCCGCCAGTTTTGGGCGTTGGTGGACGATTTGCGGCGGGAACACGCGGGCATGACCGTGATTGTCGCGACCGCCTACATTGAAGAGGCGCAGCGTTTCGAGCGGCTGCTGGGCGATGGACGCGGGCAGGCTGCTGGAAACAGCGACCTACCGCCGACGTGTTGGCGGATTACGGCACCGACGTGTTGGAAGAGGCCTACGTCAAAAATGCTGCCGCCGGAGAAAACGGCAGGGTTCGGGCGGTTTGGACATTACGCCGTTCGTCCCCTGATCCCGATGCGCCGCCCGCGATGGAAGCGCACGGGCTGACCAAGCGTTTCGGCGATTTTACCGCCGTGGATCGTGTCAGCTTCACCATTCAAAAAGGCGGATTTTTCCGGCTTTCTCGCAGCAACGGCTGCGGCAAGTCCCACCACCATGAAAATGCTGACCGGTCTGTTGAGGCGACCGAAGGTGACGCCACGCTGTTGGAGCAAAAGCCGATAGACGCGGGCGGCTTGGATACGAAAATGCGCGTCGGCTATATGTCGCAGGCGTTTTCGCTGTATGAGGAACTGAGCGTGCGCCGCAATCTGGATTTGCACGCCAGACTCTACCAGATGGGCGACTAAAGGCGCGGCGGCGGTGGAAGAAGCCCTGCAACAGTTTTGATTTGGCGGACGTTGCCGACACCGCGCCGCATCGCTGCCGCTGGGCATCCGCCAACGCCTGCAACTGGCCGCCGCCTGCCTGCACCACCCGAAGTATTGATTTTGGACGAACCGACTTCGGGGTGGATCCCGCCGCCCGCGATATGTTCTGGCGGCATCTTCTCGAAACTCTCCCGCGAGACAAAATCACCATTTTCGTTTCCACCCACTTTATGAACGAAGCCGCCCGCTGCGACCGCATTTCCTTTATGCACAAGGCCGCGTGCTGGCGGTGGGCACTCCGCCAGACGGCGGCAAGGCGAAAGAGCGCCAGTTGGAAGAAGCGTTTGTGCAGTATTTGATTGAGGCGGAAGGCGGAGAAGGTGGGGAAGGTCGTCCGCCAAGGGCTGCTCACTCTGAAAACGACAACGCGAGTTTCATGGGCGTAGACGGCGTGCGTGAACAAGTTCACACACCTACCGACGGAAACTTCGATCGTAGAGATTGTGTGGCCTGCTCCACGCACGCGGAAGGAAAGCGGATGACGGGCATTCTGAACTTTCAGACGACCTTCAAGGAAGATACAGGGTCGTTTGAAACCGAAACAACGTGCGTGAACCAAGTTCACACACCTTACCGGCGGAGACTCCGACCAGGGTGTGTGGCGCAAGCCGCGGAAGTGGGAATCGGATGACGGGCATTCTGAACTTTCGGGCGACCTTCAAGGAAAAGATGGTCGTCTGGGGCAAAAACGGCGTGCGTGAACCAAGCTCGCATACCCTACCGACGAAACTCCGACCGTGGGGTGTGGCGCAAGAAACCACGCACGCGGAAGGGGGGCGGATGACAGGCATTCTGAACTCGAGACGACCTTCAAGGAAAGATATAGGGTCGTCTGAAACCGAAACGGCGTGCGTGAACAAAGTTCACATGCCTTACGAGACAACTAAACACCGACACCTTCAAATACCGGTTTTCCATGATTTTGGACCTTCGCCGCCGCAAGCCAAACTCCGACAAAAATCCGCCTGTTTTTCGCCGTGTTCGGTCCGCTGATTATCATGGCGTCGGTATCGTGGGGATTTCGTTTGACGTGCGGAATCTGAAATTCGCCGTTTACGACCGCGACCAAACTGCCGCCAGCCGCGAGCTGGTCGAATATTTCGACAGTTCGCGCTACTTCCTCAACAGCCGCCGATACGGTCCGAAGCCGAAATCGACACCGTGCTCAAAAAGCTCCGGCGCCATATTGATCATCGATATTCCGAGCGGTTTCGGGCGCGATTTGGCGCGCGGGCTCAAACCCGAAGTCGGGTTTTATGTGGACGGCTCCATGCCGTTTAACGCCACCAATATCCGCGGCTACATCGGTAGCCTGATCACCGCCTACACCAAAGACCGCATCGCCGAAAGTGGGCTGCCCGTTTCGCTCAAAGCCCCGCCGGCATCGAACCGCGCTTTATGTACAATCAGGTTTCGACAGCATCAAGCGCCATCGCCCGGGCGTGATGATGCTGGTGTGATGATGATACCTGCCATGATGTCGGCGGTCGGCGTGGTGCGCGAACGCGAAATCGGTTCTATCGCCAATTTCTACGCATCGCCCGCCGCCGTGGCTCAATATCTGATCGGCAAAACAGCTTCCCTATATCGCCGTCGGCATGGTCAACTTTCGCCGCCATGATGCTGATGATTGTTACCTGTTCGGCGTGCCGCTCAAAGGCTCGTTTACCGGACTCGCCGTCGGCACGCTCTTGATGGTGTCCGCCAGCACCGCGCTGGGGCTTTTGATTTCCTGCTTCGTGCGCTCCCAGCTTGCCGCCATCTTCGCCACCGCCATCATCACCATGATTCCCGCGCAAACCTATTCCGGCTTTATCTACCCGCTGTCCACCATGGAAGGCGGCGCGCTGATTATCGGCAAAAACCTTCCCGTCGTCGTGGTATTACACCGTCAGCGTCGGCAGCTTTCACCAAAGGGCTGCACACCGCCGACCTGCTGCACGAATACGCCGCCATCGCCGCCTTTGCCGCCACCAGCCTGATTTTGGCGTGTGTGTTGTTGAAGAAAGCGGGAGAGTGAGGAGGTCGTCTGAAAACTCAGCAGGCGGGTATGGATGTCCACCCCGAACCTTAGCCCACTATTAAAGAAAGAAACGCCATGAACCGAGCAACCCTGTTTGATCGGACTGGCCGAACGCTACAGCGCGGCGGCAGAATATCCGTGGGCAAAATTCCCCGACTTTGCCGTGTTCCGCCATACGGGCAACCGCAAATGGTTTTGTTTGTATATGCCCGTGCCGTCTGAAAAACTGGGCATGGGCGAGGGCGGTCTGACGGAAATCGTCGACGTCAAATGCCGCCCCGAACACATCGGCTCATGGCGCGCGACGGCAGGCATCCTGCCCGCCTACCACATGAACAAAGAACACTGGTTGAGCATCGTGTTGGCGCAAACGCCCGCAGAAAAAACGTGTGGCGGCTGATAGACGACAGCTTCGTGCTGACGCGCTAGGATTGGTTAACTCCACACATTAGATACAAGAGGACATTATGACTGACATTACCCTTATCCCCGTTCAAGAACACGAAAAGACGAGTTTATCCGCGCCTTGCAGCAGTCGTTCAGATTGGCGGTGGCAGACGATTTGGACGACGGAGAAGAAGTTATCAGCCGAGGAGAAATCGAAGAATCCATGAATGCACCCAAAAGCGAGAGCTATCACATTGTTGCCGACGGCGAAAAAGCGGGCGGCGCGGTAATTGTCGTTAATGCCGAAACGGAGCGCGGTTCGTTGGATTTACTGTTTATGTTCCACAGAAACACAGGAGCAGCTTGGGCGGGAAAGCGTGGCGGGCGATAGAGCGGCTGCACCCCGAAGTACGCGTGTGGGGAAACGCATACGCCGTATTTTTGAGAAGCGCAACATCCATTTCTACGTCAATAAATGCGGCTTTAAAATCGTGGAGTTTTTCAATCCGCACCACCCCGATACCACTAGAATGCAAGCAGTGGGGCAAGATGAAGCGTTTGAATATTTCTTCCGTTTTTGAAAAAGAAATGCCGCAACAGCCGTAGGATGTGCTTCCTTGTCTTGAGCTTTTGCAGACTTTATTTATTAAATTTCAGGAGAAAACATGAAAACCATAGGTATCATCGGCGGCATGGTCGAAAGCACCGTGCTCTACTACCAAATCATCAACCGCGAAACCAACCGCCGTTTGGGCGGCAACCGCAGATGCCAAAATCCTGCTCGACAGCGTGGATTTTGAAGAAATCGTCCGTTTGCAGAAAAAGCGGCGACTGGGCGGCGGCAGGAAACGATGCTGGCACAAAAGCGCGCGGAAGCTGGAAGCGGGCGGCGCGGATTTTTGCTGCTCGCCACCAACACCATGCACAAAGTCGCCCCCGCCATCGAACAGGCAGCCGGCATCCCCTTGCTGCACGTCGTCGATGCCACCGCCGCCGCCATCAAACGGCAGGGGCTTGTCCGCCGTCGGCCTGCTCGGCACGCGCTTTACCATGAGCGACGGTTTTATACTGAGCGCATGCCCAGGTTCGCAGGGCGTACAAACCATAACTCCGACCGCCGACGAACAAGACGAAATCCACCGCATTATTTTTGACGAACTGTGCCTGAACCGCATCCGCCCCGAATCCGCCCGCTACTTTTTGACGACGTGATAGGCCGTCTGAAGAACGAAGGCGCGCAGGGCGTGATACTCGGCTGCACCGAAATCTGCCTGCTTGTGAACGAAACCGACAGCCCGCTGCCCGTGTTCGACAGCACCGCCATCCATGCGCTCTGCGGCAGTGGATGCGGCGCTGGCGGAGATAACACTAACAAACGTTTGTTTAGCCGTTTTGTTTATAAAGGAACAGGCTGTAAAGCCGAAAAACAGCCGGACGGTTTTCAGACGGCCTTTGAGAAAAGCAAGCTATCAACAGGAATCCCCATGCGTACCCTGAAAAACATTCTGACCCTGATGCTCAAGAGGTTCCGCAGCGTGCTGACTGATCCGGTGCTGATGGTGCTGATTGGGTATATCTTTACCGCCACGATTTATCAGATGGCGCAGGTGGGCGCGGATTTGAAAAACGCCACCGTCGGCATCATCGACCAAGACCGTTCGGTCTTGTCCATGCGCATCCGCGATGCCGTGCAGCATCCGTTTTTCAAACCGGTAGAGGACGTGCGGCGCGAGGATTCGGACGAATTGATGGATAAGGGCGAGTTCACCTTTATTTTTGGAAGTGCCGCCCAATTTTCCAGCGCGACATGGCGGCGGGGCGCAATCCTGATTTTGCAGCTTTTGGTTGATGCGACGTCGATGACGCAGGCGGGGGTGGGCGCGTCGTATCTTTCGCAAATTATCAACCGCGAAATTTACGAATTCACCGGCGTGACGCGGCCGGAGTTAATCAACCCCGTCATCAATACTTATTACAATCCCAACGGCGAGCGCGTGGTTCATGCCGACTTCGCAAATCGGATCGATGTCGTGTATGTTGCTGATTTTTATTGACAGGGGCGGCGGTTATCCGCGAACGCGAACGCGGCACAATCGAGCATCTGCTGGTGATGCCGGTCAGTGCGTTCAGAACTGATGATGGGCAAAGTGCTGGCAAATGCCGCCGTGATTTGGGTGGCTGCGTTGTCGTCGCTGTGGTTTATCGTACATTTGGGCATAGGGCGTACCGCTCATCGGCTCGGTGCCGCTTTATGCGGTGGGGCTGGCGTTGTTCCTGTTTTTCGGTGGCGTCGCTGGGCATCATGATTGCCACGTTCGCATCGACGATGGGGCAGTTCGGTATGCTGATGCTGCCGGTGTATATCGTGATGAACCTGTTTGCCGGCGGCGCATCCCCGCGCAGCAACATGCCGCACGCGGCACAACTGATCAGCGAATATTGGCCGCTGACGCGGTTTGTGAAGTTTTCACGAGACATCCTGTTCCGCGGCGCGGGGTTGGAATCGTGTGGGGACATATGCTGATCATGGGCTGTATCGGCGTAGGATTCTTATGGTTGGCATTGTTGCGGTTTCAAGGGATGTTGGAGGCAGAATTGACGAGATCTTCCCGCCAAGAGGCTGCGCACTCTGAAAAATAGAGCGAAGCGGTTTCGCTAAAACAAGCAGAGGGAACTTCCGTGAAATTACCCAAACAAACAAGCATTATTGGATGCCGTTCAGACGGCCTTGGATAAATATCTCGCCGAGTTCGCCGATATACCCAGCGCGAGAAATATCCGTGCGGCGGACGGCGGCAAAACCCCTTCGGAACATTTGTCCTACCAACTGGGCTGGGTCAGTTCCCTGCTGGATTGGGAACGGCGTGAACAGGCGGGCGAAGAGGTGCATACGCCTGCCGAAGGCTTCAAAATGGAACAACTTGGGCGGTTTATACCAACGTTTCTATCAAACATACGGCGTTTACACTTTGGCGGAACAACAAAGCGATGCTGCGCGGGAAAAACCGCCGGTGTGTGCATGGATAGAGGTTTGAGAGAAGACGAGGCTGTTTCTTGCAGGGCAGAGAAAATGGGCGGAAACTGCCGCGCAATGGCCGTTGTGGAAGTGGATACATATCAACACAGTCGCGCCGTTTCACCAATTTCCGTACTAAGATTCGGAAGTGGAAAAG
>BNJT01001662.1_pt1:0-97500 | contig 98939 bp, 152 predicted proteins | sample 8540491 | NCBI WGS metagenome assembly BNJT01 (sample SAMD00202455, study PRJDB9452) | human saliva metagenome | host: Homo sapiens | reverse complement strand
TCTCAAAAAAATAACGTCTCAGTTCGGACTGTAGTCTGCAACCCGACTACACGAAGCTGGAATCGCTAGTAATCGCAGATCAGCATGCTGCAGTGAATACGTTCCCGGGTCTTGTACACACCGCCCGTCACACCATGGGAGTTGGTAATGCCCGAAGTCAGTGTCCCAAGAAAGGGAGCTGCCGAAGGCAGGACTGATGACTGGGGTGAAGTCGTAACAAGGTAGCCGTATCGGAAGGTGCGGCTGGATCACCCTCCTTTCTAAGGATAAAGTAGGGGTTTGTGTGTTATTCGATTTTTGATTATAAAGGTGAATTCGAAGAGTTTACTTTTTCGAAGAAAAGTTTTTCGACGACAATCCGATGCCGGAGAAAAACCTATAAAAAGTTATAGAGCGGCTGATTCAAGTGAACGGTTCTCCGAACTTCATGTTCGGCAGGGAAACCTCACATGAACTTTCCTACGGAAAGCAACTTTCTACGAAAGTTGGTCAGCTCAGTCAAATTTTTCTGAAGAAAAATTTTTCCTTGTCGGTGTTGATGCGTTTAGGGGAAACACCCGTTCCCATCGAACACGACGGTTAAGACTTAAACGGCCAAAAATACTTTGCTGGTAACGGCACGGGAAGATAGGTGGATGCCGGACATTTTTGAAAAACCCAGCGTAAAGCTTTGGGGATATAGCTCAGTTGGGAGAGCACCTGCCTTGCAAAGCAGGGGGTCAGGGGTTCAGAATCCCTTATCTCCATTCGTGACTCTTAGTCACGATGTACGATTGATAAGTGAATATCTGAAAGAAAATAATTATTCTAGTAAATAGAGTAAGACATCCGAGGGTACAAGGTAAAACTTGTACAAGAAGAAAGTCTATGAAGAAATGGAGCACTTCAGAGAGAGAAATCTTCTTCACAATCAGAAAAAAGAGATACACGCTAGTATCTCAAAACACTTGAGAAGTCAAGTGGAGAATTGGTTAAAGCAATAAGAGCATAGGGGTGAATGCCTAGGGCACTGAGAGCCGAAGAAAGACGTGATAAGCTGCGAAAAGCTGCGGGGATTAGCAAATACGAGTTGATCCGCAGATATCTGAATGGGGAAACCCACTAGAGAAGAGCTCTAGTACTGTACAGCCAATACATAACTGTACAGAGGAACCCGCTGAACTGAAACATCTAAGTAGGCGGAGGAAGAGAAAACAACCGTGATTCCGAAAGTAGTGGCGAGCGAAATCGGAAGAGCCCAAACCGAGTGCGTGCACCTCGGGGTTCAGACTGCATAAAGATCTGTAAGTGAGTGGAAGCCGATGGAAATAGGCGCCATAGAGGGTGAAAGCCCCTTACACGAAGCGTAAAGGATCGAGCAGTATCCAGAGTACTGTCAGACACGTGGAACCTGGCAGGAAGACGGGGGACCACCCCCAAGGCTAAATACTACTCAGTGACCGATAGCGATTAGTACTGTGAAGGAAAGGTGAAAAAGGACCCCGGGAGGGAGTGAAAGAGAACCTGAAACCCTGTGTTTACAAACTGTGGAACAGCGCAAGCTGAACCGCGTACTTTTGTAGAACAGTCCGGCGAGTTATAGTTACTGGCAAGGTTAAGAACTTTAGGGTTCGGAGCCGAAGCGAGAGCAAGTCTTAATAGGGCGTCAAGTCAGTAAATATAGACCCGAAACCGGGTGACCTATCCATGTCCAGGATGAAGCTAAAGTAAAATTTGGTGGAGGTCCGAACGCACATCCGTTGAAAAGGGTGGCGATGAGGTGTGGATAGCGGAGAAATTCCAATCGAACCCGGAGATAGCTGGTTCTCCTCGAAATAGCTTTTAGGGGCTAGCCTCGCTGATAAGTCTTTCGCAGGTAGAGCACTGAATTCTTGAGGGGCGTCAAAGTCTACCAAGAGATATCAAACTCCGAATGGCGGTAAGATATAAGCGGGAGTCAGACTGCGGGATATAAATTCCGTAGTCAAAAGGGAAACAGCCCAGATCTACAGCTAAGGTCCCAAAGTACATGTTAAGTGGTAAAGGATGTGGGATTTCATAGACAACTAGGATGTTGGCTTAGAAGCAGCCACACATTCAAAGAGTGCGTAATAGCTCACTAGTCGAGAGGTCCTGCGCCGAAAATTAACGGGGCTAAAAACATGACACCGAAGCTTAGGGGATGTAGTAATACATCGGTAGAGGAGCATTGAAAACGAGATGAAGCGGTACCGAAAGGATCCGTGGATTGTTTTGAAGAGAGAATGCCGGAATGAGTAGCGAGATGGAGGTGAGAATCCTCCAGGCCGAATATCTAAGGTTTCCAGGGTAAAGCTGATCTGCCCTGGGTAAGTCAGGGAGCCTAAGGCGAGGCGGAGACGCGTAGTCGATGGACAACTGGTGTAGATTCCAGTACCTTACTAAATCAGAAATGTGGGGACACATGGAGAAAGAGAGAGCCGGGAATGAGAAGACCGGTGCAAGGGAGGTAGGAGTGTAGTAGGAAAAACCGCTATACAATCTGAAGACCTGATGCGGATCGAAATAAAGTAGAGAAGCTCTTCGACTCTGTGGCGAGAAAAGCCGCTATAGTGTTTAGTAAGCCCGTACCGCAAACCGACACAGGTAGATGAGGAGAGAATCCTAAGGCCGGCGGGAGAAGCATTGTTAAGGAACTCGGCAAAATGACCCCGTAACTTCGGGAGAAGGGGTGCCCAGGCAACTGGGCCGCAGAGAAAAGGCTCAAGCAACTGTTTAGCAAAAAAACACAGGTCTATGCGAAACCGTAAGGTAAAGTATATGGGCTGACGCCTGCCAGTGCTGGAAGGTTAAGAGGAGAGGTTAGAGCAATCGAAGCTTTGAATTGAAGCCCCAGTAAACGGCGGCCGTAACTATAACGGTCCTAAGGTAGCGAAATTCCTTGTCGGGTAAGTTCCGACCCGCACGAAAGGCGTAATGATTTGAGCGCTGTCTCAACAATGCACCCGGTGAAATTGAAGTGCCAGTGAAGATGCTGGTTACCCGCGCCAGGGACGGAAAGACCCCATGGAGCTTTACTCCAGCTTGATACTGGGATTCGGTAATGTATGCACAGGATAGGGTGGGAGACTGAGAAGATAGTACTTCGGTATTATCAGAGTCGCTGTTGGGATACCACCCTTATGTTATTGGATTTCTAACCTTAGGGCCGTAAACCGGTCAAGGGACAATGTCAGGTGGGGAGTTTGACTGGGGCGGTCGCCTCCGAAAGAGTATCGGAGGCGCTCAAGGTTCCCTCAGGATGGTTGGAAACCATCCAAAGAGTGTAAAGGCATAAGGGAGCCTGACTGCGAGGGTTGACGGACCAAGCAGAGTAGAAATACGGACTTAGTGATCCGGTGGTATGAAAGTGGGATTGCCATCGCTCAACGGATAAAAAGCTACCCTGGGGATAACAGGCTGATCTCCCCAAGAGTTCACATCGACGGGGAGGTTTGGCACCTCGATGTCGGCTCATCGCATCCTGGGGCTGAAGTCGGTCCCAAGGGTTGGGCTGTTCGCCCATTAAAGCGGTACGCGAGCTGGGTTCAGAACGTCGTGAGACAGTTCGGTCCCTATCCGGCGCGGGCGTAGGATATTTGAGAGGATCTGTCCTTAGTACGAGAGGACCGGGATGGACTGACCTCTGCTGAACCTGTTGGGAATCAATCCCATCGCAGGGTAGGCAAGTTGGGAATGGATAAACGCTGAAGGCATCTAAGCGTGAAGCCAACCTCAAGATGAGATATCCCATCGTTAAGAGTAAGACCCCTTGAAGAGAACGAGGGTAGATGGGACTGAGGTGTAAGTGTAGTAATACATTCAGCTGACAGTTACTAATAGGGTCGAGGGCTTATCCAATGCGTCTGATTGATTTGTTTTACTTCTAGAGTTAGCGATGTTCTTCGGGACAAAGCGGATTTATCTTGACAGGTTTTACCCTATTGGATATAATCCTTTTTCTGACGGATATTTATTTATGCCTCTATAGCTCAGTCGGTAGAGCACGCGGCTGTTAACCGCGGTGTCGTTGGTTCGAGTCCATCTGGAGGCGTTTCACTATTCTCTCACCGGGAAAAAGTGTGGCGAAGTAGCCAAGTGGTAAGGCGTGGGTCTGCAACACCCTGATCACCGGTTCAAATCCGGTCTTCGCCTTTCACTCTGCTAAAGAGTTTGGCGCCATGGTCAAGCAGTTAAGACACCACCCTTTCACGGTGGTATCACGAGTTCGATTCTCGTTGGCGTCATTTATTTATCTCAAGGGCTATCCCTTGAGATTTTTTTATTCTAAACAAGTATCCGCTTGCCCTGGCGTGCAGCATCTCGTTTATGAAAAGGATTATGTATGAATAGGATAGAAGAAGGAGAAGCAACAAGGAGAGTTCTTTGCGGAGCGAACTCATATGTAGAAAAAAATATTTTTTTAATCCCAGATTTCAGAATCTACCTGTGGATGTGCAAGAAAGTTTGGAGAAAATTGCAGTAGTTTTCACGGAGGATATCGGAGGCATTTTCTTATTGCAATTTGATGACGAAGGAAAGCTCCAAATGATGGCAATTTCTGATGAAAAAGACTATCTTTATGACAGTATTGGTGCAGAGCTTAAGAAGAAAAAGATTCTAGGGGATTACCAAGATTTATTTTCTAAGCTCGAAGAGTATTATAAGGGGCTATTATTAATAGAAAAAGGAATCTGCTGAAAAGGGGACATCATGCTCGAACTAAAGGAAGAACATATTCTTCGCTATTTTCATGAGAGAAGAGAAAAAGAGCTTGGAAAAGGAAAAGCTTTTTTTGTATTCCCGTCTATTAGAATATTTTCTTCTTCCGTATCCACAAATTCGGAATTAAAGGACTATCTTAAATATCCCATCAAAGAGCTCGAGGGAACAGTATTCTTAACGGATTATCAAACTGCCGGAAGAGGAAGACAAGGCAGAAGTTTTTTTTCTCCCAAGTCTATGGGCTTGTACTTTTCTATTTTGAGTTGTCCCGGTATCGATAATGCGAATCCTTTATTAATTACGACCCATGCGGCTGTAGCGGTAAAAAGAGCGATTCAAGAGCTTTACGGGATAGACCTGTCTATTAAATGGGTAAATGATTTATATATTAAGTTGAATGATTTTTCGGATAAGTCCATGAAAAAAGTATGTGGTATTTTGGCAGAAGGAAAGTTTAAACCGATGGATAATAAAACAAAACTTTCCTCTTTGGAATACTGCATTATGGGAATAGGACTTAATCTTTTTCACACCGGAGGAAGGATATCCTAAAGAGCTACAGGATATTGCTGCATCTATCTTTGGAAAATATGATGAGCTTAGGTATAAATCCTTTGATCGAAATAAATTGATAGCTACTATCCTATTTCATTACTTCAATATCTGTGAAGAAAAAAAGAAGTCTTGGAGGAATATAGGAAAGAGAATCTTGTTTTGGGAAAAAGGATTAGCTTTAATGAAAACTCCCTTTTTACTAGAAGGGGAAGTTCTGGAGATAAGTAAGAAAGGGGAACTGAAGATTAGATTGGATAATGGGGAAGAAAGGCTCATACAATCCGGCGAGGTACATTTAAAGCTTTAGTTATAGCAAAAGAAAGGCAAATGAGCATATTATAGGCTAAAAAAATATCAAGGTTTGGGGATTTAGCTTTTTCAAAGGGAAATGTGCATGATAAAATCAGCCGGAGAAAAAAAGATCTCATTTAAACCGGAAAAAATAGATGGAGAAAAAAATGCAGGATAAAAAGAAAAAAACGTAAACGGGTAGATAAGGAAGCTAATTTCATAGCTGATATACTTTCGCTTGCTTTTTGCTCTTTCCGTTGCTGGAGTAACTATAGTTGCCGGCTTCCTTTTGTTTAAAAAAATATTTATGGATTTAGCCTTCCTAATTTAAAAAGAAACGGAAGCGATAACAGAGCAAAGTAAGGAAGCAGTTGTTATTACGGAGAAAAGTACGGAAAAGAAGGAAACTGCGGCTGAAAAGCAGGAGTCAGAAGAGAAAGAATCCAAGGAAACAGAGTCAATAAGGGAAAGTACGACGGATGAAAGTACAAGAGAAGCGGAGGATAGTAAAGAAGGAAAAAGACAGCAAAGACAGCAAAGACAGTACCGCTAAGCAAAGTAAGGGGGATAAAGAGAGTATTGGAGGCTCCAACTCTTGAATCTAAGAAAAGCGGTTCGACGGAAAGCAAAGGGAAGTCGGGAGGAGAGAAGAGCTCTTCAGATAATGCCGAAATTGGAGAGGGACCGAAGGAGGATGGAGACACCATAGAAGTAGGGCCCGGAATCAGCTCACCATAATACTCTGCTATGATTCAAAAATTAAGGAGCATGAGTAAATCAATAAAGAAAGAAAAATGCCGTATGTTATATTATCTTATGGGAAAATCAGCCTCGGGAAAGGACAGCATTTTCCATAAATTATTGGAAAAGACGAAGTGGAAGAGTTTAATCCCTTTATACTACCAGACCCATGAGGGACGGAGAAGTGGAAGGGCAAGAATACCATTTTATCAGTACTGATCAGTTTAAAAGCAATATCGATAGAGGAATCATGGCCGAGTTTCGCGAATATGATACGGTATTTGGCAAATGGTATTACGGCACGATATTACCTGCCGATAGAACTGAAGAAGGAAAGGCAAGAAAGAAAGCTATCTTGCCATCGGAACCCTGGAAAGCTACCTGCAACTGAAACAAAAGCTCGGACCGGAGAATATTTGTCCTATCTATATAGAAGTGCCCGATGAGCTTCGGCTGGAGAGAGCCTTTCATCGGGAAGAGGGCAGAGGAAATATGACGAGGGAAGAAATACTTCGCAGATTCAAGGCGGATGACGAGGATTTTTCTGAAGAAAAAAATTGAAGGAGGCAGGGGTAGAAAGGCGCTACCTGAATCTTGATATTTCTTCTTGTCTTAATGAAATACTTAGTGAGCTATACAAAGCGGATAAATCTGCTGAGTCCGATTGAGCGGTTCAGACCATTGGAGTATAAAAAGAAATGAAGCAGTATACAATTTCGACTAAGCGTATTCACAATGCCTATCTTCTGCTTGGGCAAGAGGAGGAAGAGCTGGAAAAGGATGGCAAAAGACTTTGCTGTAAGCCTTCTTAGTGAAGAAGGGAATTTTTCAGGGGAAAGGGCTTTTCGGATTTTTAAAGCATATAAAGAAAAATATTGCACTCAGAGTGAATAAGGGGAGCACCCGGATTGTATTTCCGTGGATTTTGAAGAGAAAAACGGGCGGAGGAAAGAAAAAGCAGTATTTCGATTGAACAGATACGACGCGATGTGAAGGCCACCGTAGATATTTCTCCTAAAGAGGGATCTTATAAAGTCTATCTGATTTGGCATAGCGATACCATGACAATTGAAGCGCAAAATGCAATCCTAAAAACCCTTGAGGAAGCACCGGAGCATGTCGTTATTTTGCTTCTTGCTCAAAAATGCCACGAAACTTTTACCGACGGTTTTGAGCCGAGTTGTTAAGGTTTTTGCCGGTGAAATGAACATAGGGAAAGCGCTGGCAGACTCTCCTTGAGAATCCGATTTTATCCCGACTTCCGACCTTCCTGTCCTCCATTTCTTATAAAAAAACAGCCGGGAATTGCAAAAGCTTTGCCGAGGAACTCGGCACGGTGGATCGGAGGATTTATTCTGTTTTCTTGATATTATTTTTAAAGGGATGTGCTATGCTGTAAATGTTGCCATAATCCTGACTTGCTCTATGGCAAGGAAATTCTTGTGCAACTTATGGATATGAGAGAGCGTTATTCTTTCCGGACTTTAGGTCAATGGGGAGAATATTTGGAACGATATAAGAGGGAAGACTATATAATGTTCAAAGCTCCTCTCAAATGATGGATATGTTTTTTCTTCTTAGTGAAGAAGTATAGGAGTTTTATTATATGACAGAGGTTGTTGGAGTTAAGTTTCGTACAGCGGGGAAGGTATATTATTTTGCTCCAAAGGGAATTCCATTTTCCCGTGGAGAATTTGCGATAGTGGAGACGTCCAGAGGACTTGAGTACGGAGAGATTCTGCTGGAAAATACAGAGGTGTCGGAAGATAAGATCGTTGCGCCGCTGAAAGAAATTCTTCGCAAGGCGACAGAAGAAGATAGATTAAAATATGAGGAAAATCATATAGAGGAAAAAAAGGCCTATGCTCTTTGCCAAGAGAAAAATCAAAGAACATGGATTGGAAATGAAGCTCATTGATGTAGAGTACACCTTTGACAGGGGAAAGGCTTTATTTTTATTTTACAGCGGAAGGCAGGGTGGATTTTCGTGCCCTCGTAAAGGATTTGGCATCCGTCTTTAGGACAAGAATAGAGCTTCGGCAGGTCGGGGTAAGAGATGAAACGAAGCTTCTCGGCGGGTACGGAGTATGCGGAAGACCGCTTTGCTGTCACAGTTTTCTTTCGGAATTTGCACCGGTATCCATTAAAAATGGCAAAGGATCAAGGGCTGTCTTTAAATCCAAGCAGTATCTCCGGGGTATGCGGAAGACTGATGTGCTGCTTAAAAATGAAGAAGAAGTCTACGACTTCTTAAACTCCAAGCTTCCCGCATTGGGAGATTTTGTAACGACAAAGGACGGCTTAAAAGGAGAAGTGATTTCCGTTTCCGTCTTAAACCAGAAAGTTAAGTTGATTGTTAATTTGGAAAAAGAGGACGAGAAAGAACTTAGAGAGTATGCTGTTTCAGACTTAAAGTTCAAGCCTCGCCGGAAAATGGATTTGGAGTAAGCTTTGGAAAGAATAGATGACTTACAATGTAAAGGCTACCGTATTGTGCAGGATACGGAAGCCTTTTGTTATGGAATAGACGCAGTGCTGCTTAGCGCATTTGCCAAAGAATCCGTTAAGAAGGGATATCGAGTTTTGGACCTATGTTCAGGAAACGGTATTGTGCCCTTACTCCTTGCTGCTAAGACGGAAGCTAAAGAAATCTGCGGCCTGGAAATCCAGGAAGAAGCGGTAAAGCTTGCGCGGCGCTCCATTTCTCTCAACCATGAAGAGGAGCGCATGGAAATGTTGACAGGTGACCTGTGTAAGATTACGGAGCTAAGAAAGAAAAGCGGAGAACGGCTTTCTCATCGCTATCAGATTGTGACGGCAAATCCACCCTATATGCAATCCGATCTGCAGAATCCGGATTCAAAAAAACTTATTGCAAGGCATGAGATTTCTGTGTCATTTTCAGGATGTGGCAAGGGCGGCAAACTTTGCGCTGGAGAGTGGCGGGAAATTTTTTTTGGTACATCGCCCTAAAAGAATGGCGGAGATTATCAGCATTTTACGGGAAAATAAGCTTGAGCCCAAGAGTCTTAGAACGGTACATTCCTATATAGATGGAGAAGCTAAGCTTTTTCTTATTGAGGCGGTAAAGAATGCCGGCGTAGAGCTTCGAATTCAGCCTCCTCTTGTAGTGTATAGGAATAAGGGGGAGTATACGGAGGAGTTGAATCGTATATACGGAATCGGGGAAGAAGAAAGAAAAAGATAGACGAAAATAGAAACTCATCCTCCTTTTTACAGAGCATGAGATAAAAACCATATCCATATATGGATATTATCCGAATATGGGGGCTATTCAAGTCTATTTCCTGTGATAGATTGAGGGAAATCATTAGAGAGGAGTCTACAGAGAAGCTTGTTTCTGATGAAAGCTAAAAAAAGAATAAAGAAAGGAGGAAATCTGTTTTTTTTCCTTTTCTTTTTCTAATCTGTGGTAAAATGTTAGACCAAGAGTGTAAAAGGAAAGGAACGAATATTCATGCAGGATGCAAAGAAGCTGCAATTTTCAGTACTGCGGGCTGAGGACTCCCAGCGTATAGCGCCATATTTTTATCGCAGACCGAACAAAACCTGTGACAGCTGTGCTCTCGACAGCTATTTGTGGCGGGAATACTGCGATATTTCTCATTGCGGAGGAAGAGGACAAGGCTCTTTTTCCTTCTGATGGATAGGGAAGGGGAGAAGTATACTGCTATGCCCTATTGTGACGAGAAGGATCTTCCGATTTATTTTTCGGGAAATTGAGGAGTACTTTAATGAAGTTTTACAGCAGCCTTTAAAGATTTATCTTGCGGATGAGGAGGCGGTGAAGTTCCTCACCTTGGAGGAGAATCCCCGTTACCTTGTGAAGGAAGAGGAAGACTTCAAAGACTACCTTTATGATGCGGAGGAGCTTCGGACCCTGCCGGGAAAGCGTTTTTATAAGAAGAAGAATCAGGGTCAACAAGTTCAAGAGAGAATATGAGGGACGCTGGGAGTACCGGAGCATTTGCTGCAGCGAGAAGGTCGTTGTCTGGGAGTTTTTTTGGACCGCTGGTATCAGTCTCGTATTAAGGAAGAAGGCAACGGTGAGGATACTCTGGAGTATGAAATCAAAGGCATTCATGAAGTTTTGCAGAATTGCATGAGCATTGATCACTATATTGGCGGAATCTTTATTGATGGTCGATTGGAGGCCTTTTCTATCGGGGCCTATAATCCGAGGGAGGAAATGGCCTGCATTTCCATAGAAAAAGGTAACCCGGAGATTCCCGGTATCTATCAGATTATCAATCAGGAATTTTTACTCCATGAGTTTCCTAAGGCAAAGCTCGTGAACCGAGAGGATGATATGGGGCTTGCCGGCCTAAGAAAAGGCGAAGGAAAGCTATAATCCCATTGGCTTTGCACGGAAATACATGGTTGTACAGAAGGACTTCAAGGGCTATGAGAACTTTGTTGTAGATAAGTTTGAGGAAGAGGTAATGCAGTATGAGCAGGAAAATACTCCTTCTTAAAACGCCGGAAGAGCAAGATAGGACTAAGCCCCTGTATCGGGAGATTTTTTTCCGGAAGACACGGAAGAATTTTTGGACTTTTATTATCAGGGAGAGACCGAAGCGGATTCTTGCTATGGAGGAAGACGGAGAGATTATTGCCATGCTTCACCTAAACCCCTTCTTATTCTCCTTCTTTGGAAAGGAAATCACGGCAAGCTATATCTATGCGGTGGCAACGAAAAAAAGAGAGAAGACAGGGAATCATGGGCGAGCTTCTTCACTACAGCTTTCAGCTTCTAAAGGAGGAAGGAGAGACCTTTTGTGTCCTGATTCCCTGTTTCGGAGAGCATTTACAGCCCCTACGGCTTTCGGACAGTGGCAAAGCTTGCCATAGAGGAAGGTGAGGAGAAAGAAAGTAAAAGGGAGAAGTCTTCTAAGAATTCTGCAGAGTCAGGGCTGTGAGGGACGATAAGAGCTGCAGCATGCGTGAGTCTAAGAAGAGAGCATTCAAGGACTATGTTCTTTATGCCGTACCGACAGAGGAACTTCTGGAGCGAAGAAAGAAGGAAGCGACATTTTCTTCCGAGGAGGACACACTTCCCGAGAATCCGGTCCTTATGATGAAGATTTTAAATCCGGAGCTCTTCCGGCTCTATAGCGGCTATTCGGAAGAAAGTGAAGAAAAGCTGCTTAAGAGGCTTTCGGCTGAGCGAATCTATTTTTCGGATGATATTTAAGCCGGAGATGCCAAGTATAAGACAAGACGGAAATGCCCGGGCGCAAGGTAAAATTACTTTGCCCTTCCACAAAAAACAAAGAAAAAGAAAAGACAAGATAAATCCAGAATTAGCTTGCTAAAATACAGTTTTTTTGCTAAAATAGGCGACTGTATCACTATTCCTTGCTTTTCCTAAAGGAAAGGCCAGAGACCATAAGGAGGTAAAAGCGAATGAACAAGTATGAGTTATGCGTTGTTCTCAGTGCGAAGCTCGATGATGAGGAGAGAGCAGCAGCCATTGAAAAGATTAAGGGATTTATTACCCGTTACAATGGTACTGTTGTAGAGCCTATCGAAGAGTGGGGAAAGAAGAGACTGGCTTATGAAATTCAGCACATGAAAGAAGCCTACTACTATTTCATCCCGTTCACAGGAGATGCAAATACTCCTAACGAGCTCGAGGACCAGGTTCGTATCATGGAGCCGGTAATCCGTTATCTTGTTGTTAAGCCCGAAGAAGCAGCTGAGGCGAAGACAACGGAGACTGCAACAGAAACTGTAGCTGAATAAGCAAGCGGAAAGCGAGTAAAAGATGAACAAAGTTATCCTAATGGGTAGATTGGTAAGAGATCCTGAGATTCGGTATTCCCAAGGCGAGAACAGCCTGGCTGTTGCGAGATATACTCTTGCAGTGGATAGAAGAGGAAGAAGAAATCAAAAATGACGGTCAGCCGACAGCAGACTTTATTCGTTGCGTATCTTTCGGACAGAGAGCGGAGTTTGCGGAGAAGTATATGCATCAGGGTATGCGTATGCTGGTTTCGGAAGTATTCAGACCGGAAGCTATCAGAACAAAGATGGCCAGACCGTATATACCACGGACATTATCGTGGATGATCAGGAGTTCGCAGACAGTAAGGGACAGGGAGGCGGAAGCTCTTCCTATTCAAGGAATCGAATAGTCCGTTTATGGGCGGTTCCGACAGTTTAAGCGAAGGATTTATGAGTATACCTGATGGGGTAGAGGACGAGGGACTCCCCTTCACCTAGGTTGGGAAGTTTTCCTCAGGATGAAAGAAGGCGGGATGTGGCCTGCCATTTTAAGGAGGAAAGCCATGGCATTTCAGAAGTCAGATAAAAGCGGTTCACAAAGACCAAGACGCGCTGGCGGCTTCCGCAGCAGAAAGAAAGTTTGTACATTCTGCGGAGAGAAGTCCAAGCCGGTAGATTATAAGGATGTAGGAACTCTTAGAAAGTTCATTTCTGAGAGAGGTAAGATTCTTCCCAGAAGAATCACAGGTACCTGTGCATCTCATCAGAGAGCAATTACAACAGCAATTAAGCGTGCAAGACACATCGCATTATTGCCATATCAGGTAGACTAATGAAGGCAGCTCCACGAAAGTGGGAGCTGTTTTTCTATAGCAAGATTTAAGTGAAAAACTTGACAGGAAATACTCTTTTATATATTCTTAAAAAAATGTACAATTATTCAAATATTTTTAATTTTTGTGATATTTATGAACATTTTTTTGACTTTTTCCGGAATAAGCAATAAAGTAACAGCATAGAATGAAAGAGAGACGGCAAATCCGAAAAAAACAGGACATGGCAGGATTGCAAAAAAAGTAGGTAGCAGGAGGAAAAAATGGCAGAAGGAATAAGGGACAGCAGAGAAGAGGAGTTGGAGCGGATCCGGCAACTGGAAGCATCTCCCGAGTACCAAGAGAAGCTCCGGATTCTTCGGGAGAAGATGAAAAATTAACATCAGATGGAAGATGTATAAAATTGCACTAGTAATAGGAATAGTCTTACTTTTTGCCATGTTCAAATTTGTAGGCATCGTTATTGCAGCCGTTTTGGGATTTATTTTCGTCTATCCCGTATATAAAAGGAAGCGAGAACTCTTTCGTGAAAAGAAAGAGAACAACGAAGTCCTTTATGTGGAAAAGTTTTTATCGCCTATTGTAAAAAGAAATTTTTTTCCTATGGGAGAAATGAAGGTCACTCCGGACTTTCTTCTGGATCCGGTAAAGAAGGTTTGCCCCTCTTCCAGCAATTATCGAGGAAATACGGAACTCTGCTTTCACGATAACAGAGAACTCTCTGTGATGAATCTTTATGCCTATCACATCGTGGAAAGTACGGACAGCAAAGGAAGAACATCGAGAAAAGAAGTGACGGATTTCTACGGACAGGTTTTCCGAATGCAGTTCCCGAAATCTTTTGCAGGACATATCCGAATTATTCCGACGGAGAAAAACAGCCATTTTGAAGAGAGAAGTACAGAATTATCCGGGTAAGCAGAAAAAAATGAGCTGAAAATCGATACGGAGGACATCAGGCATAATGAACATTACAATATTTTCTGCACCGATGAGTTCATGGCGAGACGCTTTTTAAATCCGACTGTCTTAGACTGGTTTGATAAAAATATCTCCGAAAGCCGAACGGCTATCTATATAGAAGATAGCACCATGTATATCTCCCGCTATACGGGATATCAGCTTTTCCCTGTTCCCAGAACGGTAGATGCGATAGATAAGCTTTCCATGACGGAAGAGTATAAGAAACTTCGCGCGGAGATTGACTTTATAGAGAGCTTTACAGAGATATTTAAAGCATGCTAAGTGCTTGTTGCGTGAAAAAACGGAAGAATTTAGCTTGAGAAAAAGAGCAAGGCTCATTTTCATAAAAAGAAGAGAAAAGGAGAAAAAATATGGTTTTCATTCCGATTATAGTATTGGCAGTAGTTGTTTTCTTTTGGTTTATCGGACAGAGTAATAAACTAAATCGCTATGTGGTTTCTATCGAGGAATCCAAGAAGACGGTGGACATTACGCTCGTAAAGCGCTACGACACGATTTCCGAGATGCTTAAAGTAGCTAAGGCCTATGCAAAGCACGAAGAAAAGGTTTTCACGGAGCTTGTAGGCTTAAGGCAGGGCGGCAGCATGAAAGACACCAATCAGGTGATTGCGAATCAAAATGATGTCCTTTCCCAGATTCACGCGGTGGCGGAGAACTATCCGGATCTTTTGTCCTCTCAGCAGTTCCTTGCTCTGCAGAAGGAGATTGCGTCTGAAAATGAGGATCTTGCAGCGGCAAAACGCATCGTAAACAGCAATGTTCGTGTAATCAATCAGGAAATAGTGAGCTTCCCCACCTCCCTTGCTGCCAGTCTTAAGGGGATGAGTAAGTTCGAATTTTTGGAGGAGGATTTGCAAGGAAAGAGATTTGAAGGACCTGAATTACGATATTTAATAGAAAATTTTTTTGTCAATATTATTTCTCATCAATACTGCATGGTAAAATCCGTTGCCTTGGCTGTAATATTACAGCTAAGGCAATTGTTTCGTAAGGCAATCATTTATGCGAAGAAACAATATTCTTTTTTTGGAATAGCAGCTATTTACTATTGTAGCTTTAGCAAGATTAGTGCTATAGTTTAGCGGTGTAAATTAAGGAAGATGCGTCAAAACAGGCGTATTTTTACAAAAGAAAAATGGAGGCAAATTTATGTCTTATGTAAGTGAAGTATATCAGGCGCTGGAGAAGAAGCATCCTCATGAAGCGGAGTTTTTGGAGGCTGCAAAGCGAATTTTGGAGTCCCTTTCTCCTATCGTGGAAGCCAATGAAGATTTGTACCGGAAGAACGCATTACTGGAGCGTTTTGTTGAGCCGGAAAGGATTGTGAGCTTCCGTGTGCCATGGACGGATGATCAGGGAAAAAATCATGTGAATATCGGTTACCGTGTGCAGTTTAATTCTGCAATCGGACCATATAAGGGAGGACTTCGTTTCCATCCGACCGTAAATCAGGCAATCTTAAAGTTTCTCGGTATGGAGCAGATCTTAAAGAACTCTCTTACCGGTCTTCCTATCGGTGGCGGTAAGGGCGGTGCGGACTTTGACCCGAAGGGAAAGTCGGAAGCGGAAGTTATGCGCTTCTGCCAGAGTTTTATGACAGAGCTCTATAAGTATATCGGGGCAAATGAAGATGTGCCTGCCGGAGATATCGGTGTAGGCGGAAGAGAAGTTGCCTTTATGTACGGGCAGTATAAGAGAATTACGAATCTCTATGAGGGGGTTCTTACCGGAAAGGGAAGGTCCTTCGGAGGATCTCTTGCTCGTCCGGAGGCAACGGGTTACGGCTTAATCTATATTGTGGATGAGATGCTTAAGGCTGCCGGAAAAGAACTGAAGGGACAGATACTTGCGGTTTCCGGCTCCGGAAATGTAGCGCAGTATGCAATTCAAAAAGCGGAGAGCCTTGGAGCAAAGGTGGTGACCTGCTCGGATTCAAGCGGTTATGTTTATGATCCGGAGGGCATAAAGCTCGATGTACTTTTCGATATTAAGCAGGTAAAGAGAGGAAGAATCTCCGAATATGCAGAGCGTGTTCCGGGAGCAAGTTTCCATGCGGGAGAGCGTCCATGGGCTGTAAAATGCGATGTGGCATTACCCTGTGCGACACAGAACGAGCTTAATGGAGAGGAAGCGAAGACTTTAATCGAGAATGGCTGCTTCTGCGTTGCCGAAGGCGCAAATATGCCTTCCGATGAGCATGCGGTAGATATTTTCCTGAGAAGAAAAATCCTTTATATGCCGGGTAAGGCTGCGAATGCCGGCGGTGTTGCCGTGTCCGCCTTGGAGATGAGCCAGAACTCACAGCGACTTTCATGGAGCTTTGAGGAAGTGGACGAAAAGCTGAAGGGGATCATGCAGAAATATTTATAAGAATGTATCCGGAGCCGCAAAGAAATACGGCTATGAAGGAAACTTTGTAGTCGGTGCGAATGTGGCCGGCTTTGAGAAGGTCGCCGAGGCGATGCTTAGCCAGGGAATGGTATAAGAATAGAGTCAAGTAAAAGAAAAAGGAATATAGTAGGAAAGCGTGAAAAGAAGCGGATTACAGCTTAAATCCCTCCCTTTTTCCCGCTTTCTTTTTATTAAGAAGTATCTCCTCTTTTCTAAAAATTCCGAGAATAGCCTTGCATTGACATAGAAAGTATCGTAATATGCATGGGTACTATTGAGCAGAAATGCCAAAATTGAAGGAGATATGATGCATAAGTTTCTGCGCTCTATAGGATTTTCCGCATTACAAAAATGATCGTGAGACGGAATTCTACTTAGACAGGGCAATTCATGAAAAAAATATCGTACCGCTTTTGTGGCAGGCGAATCCGGAAGAGTGGTAGAGCAATATCAGTTGCCGGTGGCTCCTTCCATGGGCATAACTGTAGTAGGGCACAGGGATATGGACGGTGCCTTTGTCAGAGACTATTATTTTCCGTATATGCATTCATATGAGGGAACTCGTACGGAGGAGGCCGGAATAGAAAGGCATACGGAAAGAGAAACCTATGCCGGAATCATGGAAGACTTTAGCTCCGGAATCACTCTGATTTTCTATTTGTGTAATTCTCTGGAAGCCGGACAATTAAAGAAGATGGGAGTAAAAATACAGCCTAAACAGGGCCTTTTTAACGGGTATGGCCACAGAAGGAAAGGTTCTTCTTCCCATCGAAAAGCAGGAAGAGGACGAAGAGCATTTTAAACAGAGAAAACGGGAGCAGAAACGCCTTTTTGATGCGGCAAGGGCGGGAGATGAGGATGCCATTGAAACCCTGACGGAAACGGATATGAACTTGATGTCGGAAATTAACCGCCGGATAGAAGAGGAAGATTTATATACGCTGGTGGAAAGCAGTTTTATGCCTACAGGTGTGGAATGTGACCAGTATGCTATTCTTGGAGAAATCATTTCTTTACGGGTAAAGAGCAATGTTTATACTCATGAAAATGTACTCGATTTAAAGGTACAGTGTAATGATGCCATTTTCCATGTCTGCATGAATGAGAAGGATCTTCTCGGCGTTCCGGCTATCGGAAGACGCTTTAAGGGAAATGTCTGGATGCAGGGAGAAATGGAATTTTTGGAAGAAAATACATAGAGCGTTATGAAAGAAAAAGAAGATATACTTTCACACAGCAAAGATTTACGGCGCATGGCGGAGGAGCGAGGTTACGCGACAACAAGCGCCTTTCTGTCGGAAGAGGAACGGGCAAAGTTCCTGCAAAGTATCAAGGGGGAGCGAGGCGCCTCCTATTTTCTTTTGCCGGAAAATGGGGAAAGACAGCTCTTTGTTTTCTATCCGAGTTTTATGACGGAGGAAGAGTGTAGAACTTCTCTTTCAGGAGAAAAATGCGCCCTTTTCTATCCTGGAAATTAGGGGAAAGCAGGAAAAAAATTTACGGAGAAACTTTCTCATAGAGATATTCTCGGTGCGATAATGAATTTGGGGGATTACCAGAGAGCAGGTCGGGGATATCCTTTTTCAGGAAAGCGTCTCCTACCTTTTTTTATTACGAAAAATGAAGGACTATGTCATGGAAAACCTCTCTACAATCCGGCATACATCGGTGCAGATAAGGGAAGTGGAAGAAACGGAAGGGATAGAGAGAAGAGAAGTGGAAGAAAGGATATTCATCCCCTCAGAAAGGCTGGATGCAGTCATTTCCGCTGTTTTTCATCTTTCGAGAGAAATGCGCAGGAGTACTTCCAAAAGAGAACTTGTCTACCGGGACGGAATAACGGTAAAGGGCAGCAGCAATCTAAAGGGTGGAGAAAAAAATCTCCGTCCGGGGGCTGGGAAAGTTTCGCTATATCGGCGCAGAGAAGAACACGAAGAAAGGGGCGGATTGTGGCGGTGATTTTTGCGGTATGTTTGATAATGAGTAAAAGCGAAAAGCTGCAGTCCCCTTTTTCGTAAAGGCGCTCTCGTTGGGCTCCGTGACTGAGCGTGAGCTGAGGCTCACTGCTCACTTTGTTTCAAAGCAGATTTCGAAGATCGTCGGATATAAAACAGACTTTTCTGGTGAAAAAGTCTGTTTTTACGACGGTACTAAACTTGCACTTCGCGTCGCTCGTGTTCGTTAAGTGCCGGAGTCTCCGCACACTTTACTTAAGAGGGGACTGCAGCTTTGTTCATTCTCGCTATTCTTTTTCTTTGTATACTACTATCAAATAACTACGCAAAACTACCGCTTTTGTATACCGAGGAGATATGTGGATAAAGAGCGCATTTTTGTAGATGCCGTTATTTTCCTGTTATGACAGTCTATCAAGACCTCAAAAATTTCTGCCATCACTTCACTCATTCCGATATACTGTAATTTTTTAGCTGTGCCTCCAGTGCAGCGGGAACTTTTGCGGAAATCAGGATGCCTTCTTCTTCGTAGGAGAGGGAGAGGAGTTTTCCCTCGCTTCGGATTCTGTTTTCATAGGCGGAAGCGGTATAGGGGAGGAGGATGTTTACCTGCTTTAGACCTGCGGAGAGGACTTGCGAAATCTTTTCGACAAGCTCTTTTATGCCCAGCTTTTCCTTTACGGAAATGTAGAGCTTTTCTCCTCGCAGCTTCGGAAGCTCTTCCAAGGGAAGAACTTTATCGCATTTATTCATCACATAGAGCATGGGGAATATGCCCGGCTTCCAGCTTTCTTTAGGGTGTCCAGCGTGGCATCCATGTGTTTCTGATAATTTTCGTCACTGTAATCCACGACCTGTAAAATCAAATCCGCTTCCACGGCTTCTTCCAAGGTGGAGTGGAAGGCATCGAGGAGCTTATCCGGAAGAGAACGGATGAAGCCTACCGTATCGGCAAGCAGGAATTCTTCACCCTTCTCCTGTACAATTCTTCGAATGGTGGTATCGAGGGTGGCAAAAAGCATATCTTTTTCCTCTACGCCCTCTGCCTGACTGTCCTTACTGAGGGCAAGGAGCGCATTCATAAGGCTCGACTTTCCCGCATTGGTATAGCCGACCAGTGCAACTCTCGGAATAGCCGCTCTATCTCTTTTTTGTCTTTTTACTTTTCGCACTTCCTCCTGTTTTTTTAATTCTCTGCGAAGGATAGCCATTTCCTCCTGAATTTTTCCGCTTATCCAGCTCAATCTGCTTTTTCTCCCGAACCACGGTTGGAAAGGGAGCCGGAGGCGCCACCTTGACGAGAGAGGTTTTCCCGTAAGCCGACAAGGCGGGGGAGCAAATACTCAAGCGTGGCGTACTTTACCTGCATCTTCGCTTCCTTGGTTTTCGCTCTTTCCGAAAAGATTTGTAAAATAAGCTGTGTGCGGTCTAAAACCTCACAGGGAAGTGCTTTTGTTAAATTGTGAAGCTGAGACGGAGAAAGCGGATTTTGGAAAATAACGAGATTTGCCTCATGGAACAGAACGGCTTCTCGTACCTCTTCCACCTTACCGCTTCCGATAAAGCTTGCGCTGTCTTCTCTCGCAAGGCTCTGACTAAGGCTTGTTACAGGACGAATGCTTAAAAGCTTCACAAAGCCCAGCAAGTTCTTCCATATCGAGAAAAAAATCTTTATTGTCCGGAAACTGTACTCCAACGAGGATAGCTTTTATTTTTCTTCGATTTTATATTCTTCCATAAAACTCCTTTTTATCTTCCTCAGGGTAACCCCAGCCCTTAGCTCTTTTTCACAAAGAAAAAAAGCTGAAGAGGAAGGGGAAGACCAGGAGGAAAAAGATAATGCATAAGAATCCTTAGGGCGGTATCTGCAAAAAAATTCCTCCGGCATAATGTCAATCATGCGGCTCAGAGTAGGATCAAACTCCCAGTTTCCCTGTGAGAAGAAAAATATGATGAAACTCTGTAAACGCGGTATTGAAATTTACTACGGCATAGAGGGAAAAGGAGAAGCAGGACGGAAAGCAGTCCCTATAGAAGTAAAGAGAAAGCCCTTTCCCCAGAATATAAAAAGGCTCTACCATGCTCCAAAAATCAGAAGGAAAAAAAGAGAATGGCGAGGCTGGAAAGAATAAACATGGTGCGTAGTGTAAGACTTGTTGTAAACAGCACCCGAACATCCGCCATGTGGGAAGCCTCATCTTCTTGGTAAAAACTCCGTGCTTTCTCCATTTACCGAAACGGGAATTAAAAGGTTCTCCCGATCTCCCCGAAGATAACGCAGAGTTTCCCGCATCACATTTTTCCAAATCGGAAAGAGGAATTTCCTCCCCTATATTCCTTAAGACTTTCTTCTACTTTGAATTTTTTTAAATTCTTTTTCTATAATAAGAGAGAGTTGTTATAACAAGCTAACTCAAAAAGCACTGACAAAAAGAATAAAGTAAAAGCATCAGCGTGAAAAGCACAGCCAAAAATAGGATAGCTAAAGCGCAGATATTTTTTTCATAAAAACCTTTCCGAAAAACTTTTTTTGCATCATAAATACTTCGATATTGTAGCATAAATAGGGGCGGAAAGAATATCTGTGTCGGCAAAGAAAGGGAGTGCGCTTTATGAATTCAGAGCAGATTGAAAAAGAAGAGACAGGGATGAAATCCGTTTGATCTCGGAGATGATTTCTCTATACTGCAAGAAGAAGCACGGTAGATCCGGGGCACTTTGCGGAGAATGTAAGGCGCTTTCGGACTATGCCATATCGAGGATTGCCCGTTGCCCCTTTTATGGAAAAAAAGAGTTTCTGCAGTTATTGCCCGGTACACTGCTATTCGCCGGAAATGCGGGAGAAGATTCGGACAGTCATGCGGATAAGCGGACCGAGTATGCTGCTCCATCATCCGCTCTTATCGATTTCTCATGCGGTAGAGGGAATGAAAAAAATAAGAAAGCGGGAAAAAAAGCCGGATGCTTAGGGGATAAAACTGAAATGATGGAAAAAGGAAAGTGTAAATAGATAAAAGAAAGGGAGAATTAATGATTAAAATGCGTTTGATTCGGCTCTTAGAGGGGGCCGGAAAGTATATCGTACAGCAGATAGTATGGCAATGGATTTCGCTCCTTGCACAGGTCGTGATTGTGTACAATATTGCCCATCTCTTAGAGAATGCTTGGCGCGAGAATCTCAGTACGGAGGGAATAGCCCTGACTATGGGGATTGTTCTCCTCGGACTGGGCTTTCGCTTTCTCTGCGACCGCCTGTATACAAAGGCGAGCTTTCATGCCAGTGCGGATGTGAAGCGAATCCTTCGCAATAAGATTTATGGGAAAATGCTTGCCCTCGGACCGTCTTATCGAGAAAGCGTAAACAGCGCGGAAATCGTGCAAATGGCAGGAGAAGGCGTGGAACAGCTGGAAACCTATTTCGGAAGGTATTTAAGTCAGTTCTTCTACTCCCTTTTGGCTCCGATTACCCTCTTCTTTATCCTCTCGCGCATCAGCGTTCAAACGGCACTGCTCCTCCTACTTGCTGTGCCTCTTATTCCTATTGTCATTATGCTTGTTATGATTGTAGCTAAAAAATTGCTCAGCAACTATTTTGCAATCTATTATGGACTGGGCGACAGCTTTTTGGAAAAGCTGCAGGGCATGACCACCTTAAAGATTTATCAGGCGGATCAGGCTGCAGCGGAGGACATGGACAGGGAAGCGGAGCTTTTCCGGAAAATCACGATGAAGGTGCTTTCCATGCAGTTAAACAGTACTTCGGTGATGGATATTATCGCTTACGGAGGGGCGGCGGTCGGGAATCATCTCGGCACTTGGTCAATTTTCCAAAGGGGCAATTTCTCTTTCCGGCGTTTTAATGATCACCCTCCTTGCGGCGGAATTCTTTCTCCCCATGCGACTGCTCGGAAGCTTCTTTCATATCGGCATGAACGGCATGAAGGCAAGTGATCGAATATTTGCTTTTCTGGATCTTCCGGAAGCGGAAGACGGGAAAGCTGTACTGGAAGAGGAAGCAAATACAGATTTCTATGGAGAAAGCTTAGCTTTTCCTATGAGGAGAGTCAGGGAAATCCTTCGTGATATCGGATTGGAAATTCCTGCCTGTTCCTTTGTGTCCCTCGTGGGTCTTTCCGGATCCGGAAAAATCCACTATAGCCGGGATTCTTATGGGGAAAAAAATAAGGGCTACAAAGGCTCTGTAAAGTTAAACGGAAGAGAGCTTACGGAATTTTCCGTCTCGGTCTATCCTCGATAAAATGACGATGATCGGGCATGACAGTTGGATCTTTAAGGGAACTGTGCGGGAGAATCTTCTCCTCGGAAAGCCATCCGCAACCGAGGAGGAGATGAAGGAAGCCTTAAAAAAAGGTAAACCTCCTCTCCTTTATAGAAGCACAGGGGCGGACTTGCTATGCCACTCCTTTCGAACGGTACCAATATTTCCGGAGGGCAGAAGCAGAGGCTTTCTCTTGCAAGAGCACTTCTCCACGATACTCCGGTCTATATTTTTGATGAAGCGACCTCGAATATTGATGCGGAAAGTGAAGAAATGATTATGGAGGTCATTCATGAGCTTGCAAAGAGCAGAACGATTCTCTTGATTTCCCATAGACTGGCTAATGTTGTAGGGAGTGATTGTATTTTTATGTTGGAAAACGGTAGAGTGACGGAAGCCGGAAAGCATGAGGAGCTCCTTAAAAAGGGAGGCAGCTACAGCCGTTTGTTTAAGGAACAAAAAGAGCTGGAACGCTATTCGGAAAAACACAAAGAGAGTTCTGCAGGAAGACATAAAGAAAGTTTTGTAGAAACACAAAGAGATACTGGTATGGAAGAACCGGGGCATATGGAAGACTTGCAGGATCAAAGAGGAGAAAGGGAAGATATAAAGGAAGGAGGAGAAAAGCATGAATAAAAGAAGATCGGACTTGGCGATTATGCGGAAGCTTATCGTGCTTATAAAGCCCCTTACGGGAGTGATGCTGACCGGCATAGTCCTGGGTGTTTTGGGATTTTTATGTGCAATCTTCCTTACCATTCTCGGGGGATACGGAATCCTAAAAGGGGATTTTGGAGCTTCCTGCTTTGCATGGCCTTTCCGGGGCTAGCTTTTCTATGCCGGGGGGCTTCTTCTCTTTTGCTACAGGCTCATGGCAGAAGCTCTTTACCGTGATTCTCCTCTTTGCCGCAGCGCGTGGAATCCTGCACTACGGTGAACAGTATTGCAACCACTACATTGCCTTTCGAATCTTAGCGATTATCCGTCACAAGGTATTTGCCATATTAAGAAAAACTCTGTCCGCAAAGCTGGAGGGAAAGGAAAAGGGAAATCTCATCTCCGTGATTACTTCGGACATCGAGCTCTTAGAGGTCTTTTTTTGCGCATACCGTTTCCCCATTGCTATTGCCTTTTTGACTTCGCTGATTATGCTTCTCTTTTATCGCTAAAGCAGCATATTCTAGCGGGAACGATTTCCTTAGTGGCCTATCTTACCGTCGGCGTGCTTCTTCCCATATGGAATGGAAAGCGCAGCGCGGAAGCCGGCATGGCACTGAGAAGCGAGATGGGAGAGCTAAATAACTTTGTTTTGGACAGTCTCTACGGTCTGGATGAAATCCAGCAATACCATGTGGGAGAAAAAAAGCAGGCTATGGAAATGGACAAAAGGTCGAAAAAGACTCTCCGCTTTCCAGAGAAACTTAAGCTCCTTTGAGGGCTCACAGCGTGCGGTGACGAATCTTGCGATTCAGCTATTTTCCTGGGGAATGTTTTTCACCATGCTTTTCCTCTATCAGAGCCATGCCGTAAGCTTTTTCCGCTCTGCTCCTTTCCACCCTTGCCATGATGAGTTCCTTCGGGTCGGTTGTAGCACTTTCTTCCCTTTCCAATACCTTAAACCAGACCTTGGCCTCCGGAGAGAGGGTGCTTTCCCTTTTAGAGGAAGAGCCGGCGGTAGAAGAGGTATCGAACGGAGAAAAGATTGCCTTTAATGGTGCAAACGTCGAAAAACTTACATTTTCTTATCAGGATGAAATCATTCTGAAGCAGGTTTCGATTGACATTCCGAAGGGAAAGGTTCTCAGGGATTCACGGTGTCAGCGGCTCCGGAAAAATCCACTCTTTTAAAGCTGCTTATGCGTTTCTGGGATACGAAAGAGGGAGAGATTTTATTTTCCGGAAAAAATGTGAAGGAAATCAATACGGACTGTCTTCGTAAAATGACAAGCTATGTGACACAGGATACGATTCTCTTCCATGACAGCATCAGGAAACAAATATTGCAGTTGCAAAGCTCTCCGCTACGCAGGAAGAGATTGAAAATGCGGCGAAGAAAGCAAGCATTCATGACTTTATCATGAGCCTTCCAAAGGGATATGAAACAGAGGTAGGGCGAGCTCGGAGATTCTCTTTCTGATGGAGAAAAAGCAACGAATCGGTCTCGCAAGAGCCTTCCTTCACGATGCGGAGCTTCTGCTTCTCGATGAGCCTACCAGTAATCTCGATGTCTTAAACGAGGGAATTATTTTGCAGTCCTTAGAGAGGAAAAAGCAGGGAAAGACGGTAGTGCTGGTTTCGCACAGACAATCCACCATGTCCCTTGCTGATTGGATTTATGAGATGGAGAAGGGGCGAGTTTCTTAAAGTTAGGGGAATAGTATGGGAAAAAGAAACAAAAACCAATGCGTGTAGAATTCTCGACAAGGCGAAGATTTCCTATGAGGAAAGAGAGTACCCCGTCGATGAAAAATGACCTTTCCGGCGTGCATGTAGCGGAAGCTGCTGGCGTTCCGCCGGAGAGCATGTATAAGACCTTGGTTCTAAAGGGCGATAAAGACGGGCTACCTTGTGATTTTAATTCCGGTAGCCGAGGAGCTCGACCTGAAAAAAAGTGCGCGAAGCTTTCCGGAAACAAAAAAAGGTGGAAATGCTTCCCATGAAGGATTTACTGAGTATCACCGGTTATATCCGAGGAGGCTGCAGTCCGTCGGAATGAAAAAAAGCAGTTCCCGACCTTTGTGCAGGAAGAGGCAAGGGAGCAGGAGAGCTTCATTATCTCCGCCGGAAGAAGAGGAGCACAGCTTGTCCTCTCTCCGACAGAATTAGTCAGCTTCCTTAGGGGAGAGTTTGCGGATTGTATTCAGAAGTAGAACGGCTCCGGAAGCGTTTCGCTTCGGAGAAGATAAGAGATAGATACACAAAAAATAGGCTATAAAATCAAAGCTTTTTACACTGTGCAGGTCCGTTGCAGGGCACGCTCTCGCTAACCTCGCCCAGTAGGGGATACTAAGCGAAAAACAGCATTACATTTGTTTTTCGCAAGTACCCACGGGCTCAGATTACCCTGCAACGGACCTGCACAGCAAATTACTACAGCTTTGTTTTTCATAGCCTATTTTTTTCTTTATGCTTTTAACGCAGCCTCCAGCACTCTCCTTTACATTTTCCTTTGCTTCGTCGTACTTTTCTCCGACATGTGCTTCGTAAATCTTCTCTTCCTTTACGAACATCGCCGGGGTTGCCCAGTAATCGTACTGATCGGCAATCTCGGGGTGCAGTCCTTCATCAATTTCTTCGAACTCTACCTTGCCGTATTCCGGGTTCTCCGAAATGAGTTCTTCTCTTGCCTTTCTTGCCTGTGCGCAGTAGGGGCAACCGTTTACATAAAAAAATCTTACTTGAGCCATATTTACCTCCATATTCTTCAAAAACAGGGCTTTATCCGGTAAAAGCAGAGTATCTCATTTAAAGATAAAGCCTTTTTCTTTACAGCGAGTATCGCTCGCAAAGCGTGCGGCATCTCGAGTACATTCTGTGTTTTTACAATACGGGAAGCCGGGGTCTATTGCAACGAAAAAAATGCTTTTATAGTTCTAAAAATTTTTTTCTAATAGCTTATGTATTTTTCCACTGCATGGAAAAAGTTTTATTTTTTTGAAGCAATATTCATCCCTCTTTAAAATATAGGAGTTTAAATAAAGAAAAAACCCTCTAGGATAATTGAAACTCTTGAAGCAGAGCCTTTCTGTAGTCCGGGCTTTCAGAGGCCTTTTTCTATATCCTCGATTCGTCCCTCTTTTACCAGTAAGCCCATCAGCTTAGCCATCTTGCTTTCGCTTTCTTCCTTGCCCTTTACCATTCCCTCTTTTTCCCATTGTTTTTTTAATCGATCGTAATATGTTGCCATGGCGTCATGCTCTCCCTTCTCTATATTTTTGTTTTCTTTTAAATCGGCGACTCTTTTGGCAAGAACCTTGGAATGCATCTTCTTTGGATCTTTGGTGTAGAAATCCTCTATCAGCTTTCCCAATTCATTCTCGCTGTCTTTACTTGTATTTAGGTAAATGATTTCCGCCTGATCCGGAAACTTTTTGCCGGATTCCTGTATTATTCTGGAAATGTGATAAATCTGTTTGTTCTCTTTTAAAAATGTCCTTTGCACAGATAAATATAACATAGCTTTCGGGCAAATTTTCAAAAGTTTTTCCTTTTTTTAAAATATGCATATCAATGAGTCCGGAATGATAGCGGGCACGCTTCGGACTTGCTCCATGCGAATCGTTTTGAACCTCGATATTGTAGACGGTGCCATTTGTATCACTGCATAAGCAGTCTAAAATTAGAGAACGACCTTGCAGATTTTTTTAAATCACTTTGAATACTTTGCGTTTTAATCTTTAAGTCCGGTTTCTGTAAAATGGTTTGTAGAATATATTCGGTGCATTTCCTATCTTTTAAAAACGATTCGCATGAAAAATATCATCCATAAGAATCAGCTCGGACAAAAACTTCTGCTTCGGACTAAGATGATCTTTGGATTTAGAAAACCCCTTAACACTAGGCATAGACTGCCTCCTTTCAGAAGAGAATGGAAATAGAATCAGATTGAAAAAAATCAGATTGTAAAAAAATAAATTACAGAAATAAAAAGTAGAGCATAGAAATAATGAGTACAGAAATAGAATGAATATAGCAATAGATAGAATAGTAAAAAAATAAAAATGAAAAACGGAAATAGATGAAATAGAAAAAAATATGGAGATAGAAAAAAACTAAAAAGAAATGCAAAATAGGAGATTCAAGGACAAAAAATAAAAGGTGAAAAAGGAAAAGAAAAAAGAGCCAAGTTTGCACCCTTTTCAGTATAGCAGAGAGCCGAAAAAATGCCTATACTCCATATTCGGATACGGTTTTAAGGCACGATAAGATTTGTTGTACAACAGATAAATCACCATTCAAAAAGGAACCAATTGAAGATGTATGTAACGAAAGGGCAACCGTGTTAAAAACTGAGATGAAGGTGAAATTGTTAGTTAAGGATGGACTTACAATGTTATTCCAACTTGGAGAATTTTTCTTTTCTGTTCATCGGCATTCTTTTCATTTTTGCCATCCCGGTTTTTTAAGGGAAGAGCCAAAGCCCTTTCTGAAGTAATTTTCCGGTTCTTCCCCAAGTTCGTCCCATATAGCAATCTTATCGGCAGGAGAGAATAAAATATAAAGGAGGAGGCCTAAAAAGACTAGCCTATCAGCATGGGCATTGCTGAAAGCGGGAAAAAGCATTATCATAGAAAGAAAAATGTCCCACAGGAGCGCCGGAAAAGGAAAGGAGAAACAATGAGCCCATTCTCATTTAACCACTTTAACTTTAATGTACTGGATTTGGAAAGAAGTATGAAGTTTTATGCAGAAGCTTTGAATTTGCATGAGCTTAGCAGAAATGAACGGGATGACTTTATTATCGTATTTTTGGGAGATGATTCTACGGACTTCCGTCTGGAGCTGACCTATATGAAGGATAGAAAAAGAGCCCTATGATCTCGGGGAGCAGGAGTACCACCTTGCGCTTCGAACGGAGGATATCGGGGCAGCCCATGCACTTCACGAAAAGATGGGCTGTATCTGCTTTGAAAATCACGGTATGGGTATTTATTTTATTGAAGATCCGGACGGCTACTGGATTGAAATCATTCCGGACAGAACGAAGCCGATTACCTGGCAGTAGAAGCATAAAGAGAAAAGCATAAAGAGAAAAAGAACAGAGAGCAGAAGGGAAGAGAACGATTTCACGGCTTCTGAATAGAAATGTGAAGGGGAGAGATGGATTTATTTAGCTATCAGGCAGAGAGAAATCAAGAGAAAATGGCGCCTTTGGCAGTTCGGATGCGTCCCGGAAATTTGGAAGAGTTTGTCGGTCAGGAGCACATTATCGGGGAAAACAAATTGCTTTCCCGCTTAATTCGTGCGGACCAGCTGCAATCTCTCCTTTTTTTCGGGCCTCCGGGAACAGGGAAAACCTCTCTTGCAAAGCTCATTGCAAACCATACGAAGGCGGAATTCATCCAAATCAATGCGACTACCGCCGGAAAAAAGGATATGGAAGAAGCGGTGAGTCGTGCAAAGGAGAATCTGGGAGGCTACGGCAGAAAAAACCATACTCTTTGTGGACGAGATTCATCGCTTTAATAAGGCACAGCAGGATTATTTGCTTCCCTTTGTGGAAGAGGGAACGGTGATCCTCATTGGGGCGACAACCGAGAATCCTTATTTTGAGGTGAATTCCGCCTTGCTTTCCCGCTCCCGCCTTTTTGAACTAAAGCCCTTATCTAAAGAGGCTTTGTCGCGCCTTACGGATAGTGCTTTATCGGATAAGGCAAGAGGCCTCGGAAACTTTCGGACGAGTCTTTCTGAAGAAGGGAAGGAATTTTTACTGGAAAATGCCCTAGGCGATGCCAGAGTGCTTTTAAATACACTGGAGCTTGCCGTTCTCAGTACGAATCCCGATTCTGACGGCGTTATTCATCTTAGTAAAGATAATATCGGCGAATGTATGCAAAAGAAGATTCTTCGCTATGATGACAGTTCGGAGCATTACGATACGATTTCCGCCTTTATCAAGTCCATGCGGGGAGTGACCCCGATGCGACGGTGTATTATCTTGCGAAAAATGCTTGAGTCCGGAGAGGACATTCGCTTTATTGCGAGACGAATTATGATTTGTGCTTCGGAGGATGTGGGAAATGCCGATCCTGAGGCTCTTATTCTCGCTGTGAATGCTTCCCTTGCGGTGGAGCGGGTAGGTATGCCGGAGGCACAGATCATCCTTACCCAGGCTGCGACATACATTGCAAAAAGCCAAGAAATCAATGCTTCGGTGAAAGCTATTTTTGCAGCAAAGGAGCTGGTACGGGCACGGGGAAATCTCGAAATTCCTGCTTACCTTAGGGATGCACACTACAGCGGACATGAAAAGCTTGGGAGGGGAATAGGCTATAAGTATCCCCATGATTATCCGGGGCATTATGTAGAGCAACAGTATTTACCGGACGAAATTAAAGACTTTCGTTTTTTTATGAGGAAGACTTTAAGAAATAATACAGAAAAAGGCAAATTTCTTTTATAGACTTCGTGCTAGGATAGAGGGCAAGCAAAGTAAGGAGGAATTATTATGAAGAAAGCGATATGGATTGCGATGGCAGGGCTGATGCTTTTTGCCGCATCTTGCGGAAAGAAGAACGACAACAAGGTAAGTAGCCAGGCAGCACAGGAAGAGCCGAGCTCTGAAGCTTTAACGGAGAACAGCTTAAGTGCCACCGTTCAGAAGCTGGAAGGAGATAAAGCTTAGCGTAGAAACCGGTGACGGAAAGGTAATGAGCTTTGATGTGAAGGGCGCAAGCTTGGACAAGAACTGGGAACTTATGCCGGGCGATGAGGTGGAAATCGGCTACGAAGGAACAGAGCCGCAGGAAGGCATGACTGTTAAATCAGTTGTTGTTTCCGTACCCTATGAGTTTACAACGGAAGATTTTAACGATGAGCAGAACTTATACGGCGAGATCACAGCCGTTACCGACAGCAGTATTTCCGTAAAGGAAATTCGGATTTCCGTGAAGCGGCACTGGACGGGGAGAATACGGAAGGGATAAAGTACGGGGAAACCGTGACCTTCCAAAGACCAAGCTTTGAAATCGACCTGACTCAGGGCGGACTTAAGGTAGGAAGCGAAATCAGTGTATACTACTTGGGCGACTTGAAGAATAATCCGCTGGCTTTTTACACTGTTACTGAAGATGCCTTGGATGAAGACGGTGCCGATACTTTAAAGCTTAAGGGCAGTATTGAAAGCGTTGACGGTGATGTCTTTACCTTGAAGGCGGACGACACGCACAGCTTCCGTTTTACTACGAACGGAAATGATGACTTAACGAAGGAAGTGGAGGCGAATAAAGGAAAGACTGTGGAAGTAAGTTACAGTACCTCTTTAAAGGCCAGAGTTTCTCTTGCTGAAGGAATTAAAGTTGTAGAATAAGTATACTTAAGAGAGCAATGGGTTTGGATGCCCATTGCTCTCTTTTGTTCTTAACAAGTGGCGCAGGCGAAGCCTGAGACATCTTGTTTTACTAAGCAGATTCTTATTTTTAACGAGTATCGCATGTCCTGTGAGCGATGCTCGTCGAATTCGGTCTTATGCAGAATCGGATGATAGTGTAGTCCTTACATAGTATATCTTAGGTGGTATCTTAGGTAGTATTTTATATATCATCTTACATAGCATCACTGTCATACATAATGGTAAACGGCCCGTCGTTTATGAGGCTTACCTTCATATCCGCACCGAATTCTCCGTGCTCGGTGGGAATTCCCTTCTTCGGCCTTCGCAAGAAAATACTCATATAGTGCATTGGCATGTGCGGGATCTCCGGCTTGGATAAAAGCTTGGACGATTCCCTTTTTGGTATCGGCATAAAGTGTAAACTGACTGACGATAAGGAGTGAGCCGGAAATATCCCGTATGGAAAGATTGGTCTTTCCGTTTTCATCTTCAAAGAGACGGGCATCCAAAATTTTTTTCAACAGTTTATCGGCAACTGCTTCCGTATCCGTATTTTTTACGCCAAGAAGGACAAGATAGCCCCTTTCTATACTTCCTATTGTCTTTCCGGCTACGCCTACCGAGGCGGAAAGTACTCTCTGTACTAAACAACGCATAATTTCTCCTTACTATTTTGCTTTAATTCTTAACAAGTGGCGCAGGCGAAGCCTGAGACATCTTGTTTACCGGTGACAGTTTAGCGTAAGAACAACAAATTACTTCTGCTCTATTTCAATTACTTTTTGCTATTTAAATTGCTTCAGCTCCGTATTGTACTGAAAGCCGATTTCTTCCAGCTTCTTTTTTTCAGGGCTTCGACATCCAGATCGTGCTCCTTGCAAAACTCTTCTAAAGTACTGTATTCGTCCCGAAGCTTCGTGTTTACAAAGCTCAGTAAAAATCATTGGGTCTTTTGGGATGTTCATTTCTTATTTTCCTTTCCTGTTTTTCCTATTTCCTTTCTAAATGTAAGTAGATGGGGAAGGGGATAAAACTTACACACAATACTTGTGATGCATCAAAGCTTTATTCATCAAAGTTTTATGCATCATAGCTTTTCGAGCTTTGCAAAGCCGGCCATCATTTTTTTCTGCCCTGCACTGTCGAAAAGTACGGTTACCAGGTAGTCCTTTACATCTTCTTCGATTTTTAAAAACGCTTCCTTCGCCAAACTTTGTGTGCTTTTACCCGGTCGCCTTCCTGATAGGAGGGCCTTGTCTTTCCGAGAGAAGAAAAAGCCTTTTTGGAGAAGACCGGACTGCTTTTCAACTGTGTCCAAGCTTCCGTATTTCGGGGCATCTGTGCTTTGACCTTTTCCGAATCCTATTCCTTGCCTTCCGTAAGGCTCTCCGAAGCCTCTTCCTTGTCTTTCGTAAGAGCCTCCGCTGTAGCCTTTTGTTCCGTGGTCGCCTTCTCCACTCCTTCCAAGGTATGACGCAATGGAGCTTTCGGCATTTTTTTAAATAACTGTTATAGTAGGACTTTTCCGCTATTTTTCCAAGAAAAAGCTCTTCCTCGGAGCGTTTCGGGCGGTAGAGCAGATTCTTTTTCAAAAGTTCGTCGGGAATATCCTCAAAGAAGCGACTGATTTTTAAAAATACTGTGTTTGTCCGTTCACCATTCGATTTTTTTCGCGGAGCTTAGGTAGAGCTCTTCCTCCGCGCGGGTGATTCCGACATAGCAAAGTCGTCTTTCTTCCTCGATCTCTTCGTCGTCCCCAAGGCTTAGTGCGCTGGGGAAGAGTCCGTCGCTTAGTCCCACTAAAAACACGACAGGAAATTCCAAGCCCTTTGCCCCGTGCAGAGTCATGAGCGTGATTTTATCCTCCGTAAGGTCACTTCTATCGAGGTCGGAAAGGAGGGAAACCTCTTCGAGGAAGGCGGCAAGACTCGCGTCTTCTCCATTTTCCTGAATATAGGAAAGAAGCTTTCCTTCCAGCTCTCGGATGTTTTCCATACGGCTTTCGGCTTCGATTGCTCCTTCCGAAAGAAGCTCCGTCTCATAGCCTGTGTCGTCAAGGATTCGCTCGATAAGCTTTCCGAGTTCTTCTTTTTTCCAGCTTTCAACCGTCTGACTGAACTTATCGATTTCCGAGAGAGCTTTTCCGGAGAGGCCGGCCGCCTTGGCAAAGGGGATTGTTTCTATAAGAGAGAATCCGCCGAACTGAAGTCCATACTGCCGAAGTTTTTCTATGCTGGCATTTCCGATACCGCGCTTTGGTACATTGATGATTCGTTCAAAGGCGATATCGTCCTTCTGGTTCACCATAATCTTCATATAGGCGAGAAGGTCCTTGATTTCTCTTCGCTGATAGAAGTTTACCCCCCCCACAATTTGGTAGGGAATGTTCCAAGCAATGCACTGCTCCTCAAAGAGACGGGACTGGGCGTTCGTACGGTAGAGGATGGCGAAGTCTTTATAGAAGCGGTTTTCGCCCCGGATATGGCGGATAACTTCTCTTGCTTCTTCCTCCGCAGTCTCATATTCCTGAAATAGGACTTCCTTTCCCTCTGTTTTTTCCGTCCAGAGCTTTTTTGATTTTCTACGCCTATTTTCCGCGATGACCGTGTTCGCAAGATTCAGAATCGGAGAGGTGGAACGATAATTTTGCTCCAGCTTTATCGTGTGGCATCCCGGAAATTCCGCTTCAAAGGACAGAATATTTTCAAGATTTGCGCCTCTAAAACGGTAAATACTCTGATCGTCATCTCCCACCACACAGATATTGCTATACTTCTTGGCAAGCGCATAAATCAGGCGAAACTGCACATCATTGGTGTCCTGATACTCGTCCACAAGAATATAGCGAAAACGCTCCTGATACTGTAAAAGGACCTCGGGAAAGCGCTCAAAAAGCTCCAAGGTTTTTAACAAAAAAGATCATCAAAGTCCAGAGCATTATTTCTCTTTCAGCTTCTCCTCATAACGCTTGAAACATTGGTAAATGAGTTTGCTAAGATAATCTCCGTCCGATTCGGAAAGGTAGTCCTCCGCGTTTCCGCCTCGGTTCTTTGTTTGCGATATCTGAGAGAGAACCGCCCGCTCCCGAAGCGTTTTACTGTCGATTTTCAGCTCTTTTAAAATTTGACGCATCAGGGTTCTCTGGTCGTCCGTATCATAAATGGAAAAATCCCGATCATATCCCAGATGTTCGATTTCTCTACGGAGAATGCGGAGACACATACTGTGGAAGGTGGAGACCCACACGCTGTTTCCTTCTCCCGGAAGGAGCTTTTCCACCCTCTCCCGCATTTCGGCTGCGGCTTTATTGGTGAAGGTTATCGCCAAAATATGGGAGGGGAAAACCCCCTTTTCTTGTATCAGATAAGCGATTCTATGTGTTAAGACGCGGGTTTTTCCCGATCCTGCACCGGCAAGGACCAAAAGAGGGCCTTCCGTTCTTTGCACAGCTTCTACTTGTTCTTTATTTAAAATTGCATCTAAGTCCATGGGACCTCCTTGAAAGTTTATGGCTCATCATTGTACCATTTTTCAGTGAATAGAAAATCAAAAGCTTAGTCGGAGAGAGACATAGAGAAGAGAAAAATATAGCTTGAGAGGAGAAGGCGCTTATACAGACAGAAAAAGAATCCGCAATTGAATTTTGTCGAAAAAGCATTTTGTCGAAAATTTGTATTTTTGACTTTGAAGAGTGCTATTCTATGCTATAATTTTCAACATGGACGAACAGTTTTTAAATGAATTAATCGAATACTTAAAAAAATCTACATCATGTACATGCGTCACAGCTTCCTCCTTGGATTTGTATATGGACCAGGTGACCGGCTTTATGGAGGAGCATCTTGCTCCTATGAGGCGGTATGCAGAGGACAAGGCATTGACCAAGACCATGATTAATAATTATGCCAAAAAAATAAGATTCTGCCTGCCCCTGCAGGGAAGCGCTACACAAAGAATCATATGTTGGTTCTGCTGTTTATTTATTATTATAAAAGTATGCTAAGCCTTTCCGATATTGCCACGATTCTTCGTCCGCTGAATGAAAACTATTTTCACAGCAGAAAAAAGCCGCAATTAAAGGATATTTATGAAGAGATATTCTCCTTTGCAAATGTGGAAATGCAAAATGTGATGGAGGATGTAAAAGCGCGCTATGAAAAAGGCGCAGAGCTCCTTCTCCGAAAAAGGATCCCGGTTTTCAGGAACTTTCCGAAGAAGAAAGAGAGGAGCTCAGACAGTTCTTTTTCTTGAGTCTTTTAGCTTTTGATGTGTATTTGAAAAACAGCTCATGGAAAAAATCGTGGACGATATGGCAAAAAAGAGGAAAAAGACGGAGGAAAGAAGAAAAAAGGCTAAAAAAGCAAAAAAATATCGATTTCGATGCACATAGTATCAATCTATGCCCTTTCAATAGTATAAACCATGTCCCTCCCATTCCTCGCCGCCCCAGGTGGAGGGAGAGGTTCCGAGATGTTCATAGCCAAAGCGCTCATAGAAGGGGAGTAAATGCTTATGGCAGGTAAGATAGATTTTCTCCGTACCGCGTTCCTTCTCTCTGTCTTGATAGCGCTCCATGAGGCGGCTCGCTATGCCCTTTCTGCGATATTCCGGCCTTATCTCGAGACTTAAGAGAAAAGCAGTTCTTTCCTCCTTTCTTCTGTAAGGAGGCATTCGTAAAAAACTCATCCGAAAAGCTTTCGGAGTCAGAGTGAATACCGCTTAAGAAGCCGGCGATTTTTTTATTCACTTGATCGAAGACAATCAAAAAGTCCTCGGCTGCTTTTTCTACACGGTCTTTTACATGTCTCATAGGAGCAGACTTCATTTTCCGCGAAACAGATTTTTTTCCATTTCCGCCAGTTCCTTGCTGTCTTCTAAAAACTGCACTGCGGAAGATATAGCGTTCATGAAGATTCATATTTTCCATCCTTTCTGTATGGATAGGAGCATTTTGTTAAGCATAGGACATTTATTGGAATATACTATAACAAAGAAAAGAGAAAAAGGCGAATTATAGGGAAAAAAACGGAAAATTGTATGCAAATAAAAATGTCGATATGGTATTTTTATAAAAAAAGACAACTGCTGAGCAAACGAAATGCTTTGCTTCTCTTTCCGGAAAGCAAAGTGGATTTAAGGAGTAGTATGAGAACGAGCTTAAAAAGAGCAAGTATATCAATCCATCTTGGAGGATTTGTTTCAGGGAAATATCGGATCGGGAGAAATTCTCAATGAAAAAAATCTAATGGAAAAATATCAGTGCAGTAAGTCTCCGGTAAGGGAAGCGCTGATGGCGCTTTGTGCTGACGGAGTGCTAAATAACATTCCCCGCTATGGATATGAGGTGGTGCAATACAGTAAGGATGATATTTATGACATGCTTGCCTTTCGTTTTATCTTAGAGCGCGGAGTACTCCTGGAGTGTGGAAGGGAGATGACGGAGCGCGATTTTCTGGAATTGGAGGCAATTAACAATGCCTGCAATGAAAATGAAACGGATGCCATGACGCACTGGAAGCACAATACTGAGTTTCATCTTCGTTTGATTTCGGTTTGCCATAACGGCTATATTGTGGAGCAGCTGGAAAACTGTATGAGCAGACTTAAGAGAGCCTATTCTCAATATTATTGGAAAAAAGAGAAGGAAATTCTTTTTTCCATGGACACGGAACATCATGTGGACATCGTTTCCGCACTTAGAAGAGGAGAGCTGGAAAAGGCGGTGGAGTTTTTAGAGGAGGACCTGCAGGACTTCGGAGAATACAGCGCCTATCGCAATAAGTTGCATTTTTCCGGCTAGAATAAGGAGCGAAGCGGAGGGGTACAAGGAAGCTTTAGGAGGTGTTGGAAATAGGCAGAATAGATTTTCAGGGCGTTTTTCTCTAAAAAATGCACAAAAAAATAAAAATAATTTCGGAAATAATAGCATAGTGACTATTGATAGCATTACTGATATGATTAGTGAAGGCAAAGAAGAAAGAGAGGTATGCTATGGAAGCAAGCTTAATGAAGAATTATACCGAAATACTGGAGCATGAGCTGGTTCCTGCAATGGGCTGTACAGAGCCGATTGCGATTGCTTATGCGGCGGCATCTGCCCGCAAGTTGCTTTCCGAAGATGTAAAAGCATATAGATTTATGCTGCTCGGGAAATATCGTAAAAAATGTGAAAGCGGTAACCGTACCCAACTCGGGTGGCCAGAAGGGAATGCAGGTAGCCGCAATTTTAGGTGCTCTGGGCGGTGATCCGGAGAAGAAGCTGGAAGTATTGAGTACCGTAACGGACGCAGACAGGGAAAAATGCAGATCTCTGGTAAACACCGGATTTTGCAAGGTTAGCTTTGAGGAAGAGGTTCCGAAGCTTTATATTCGCATCGAGGCAAGCGGAGAACATCACAAGGTTCGCTTGGATATTGCAAACCAGCATTCCAACATTGTCCTTATGGAAAAGGACGGAGAGCTTTTATATAAGGAAGGGGAAGAGGACAAGCAGGATATCCTTTCCACCGGAGGTGATCGCAGCCTGATGTCCTTAAGAGGTATTTTGGAATATGCGGATACCGTGGATTTGGAAACGGTTGCTCCTCTTTTACAGAGACAGATCGATATGAACCTCGCGATTTCCCAAGAAGGTCTGGACAATGCCTGGGGGGCCAGCGTGGGAAAGACTATTTTGGAGACCTGGGGACATGATGTGAAGTCCTGTGCCTGCGCAAGAGCCGCTGCCGGATCGGATGCCAGAATGAGCGGTTGCCCATTACCTGTTGTCATCAATTCCGGCTCCGGTAATCAGGGAATTACGGTAAGTATGCCGGTGGTGGAGTATGCAAAGTCTTTGGAGGTTTCAAGGAAAAAGCTCTATCGTGCCCTCATCGTAAGTAATCTGGTTTCCGTATATATTAAGCACTATATCGGTGCACTTTCCGCTTTCTGCGGTGCGGTTAGCGCTTCCTGCGGTGCCGGAGCGGGTATTACCTATATGTGCGGGGGAGATTACGATAAGATTGGAAAGACCATCGGAAATACTCTCGGTAATGTCGGCGGTATCGTATGCGACGGAGCTAAGCCCAGCTGCGCGGCAAAAATTGCTTCCTCCGTTCATGCAGCAATTTTAGCGCATTCCATGAGCATGAAGGATCAAGGCTTTAAGGGCGGAGAAGGGATTGTCGGAGAGGATATTGAGAATACCATTAAGAATATCGGCTATATCGGAAAGGTCGGTATGCTGTCTACGGATAGAGAAATTTTAAATGTTATGACGGATCAGGTAGATGTGGATTCTTGTTTATAGTATAATATTTGGAAGTTATTTCTCGACAGAACTGCTTAGGGTTACTAAATGGCTGAGTTTTCGGCCGTATTTCATAAAAAAATATTTTGAAGGAGAATCTTATGGAAAAGAAAGGTTTTATTCACAGCTTGCCTTTTTAAATTGCTTGTTGCACTTGCGCTTGGCATTTGCTTCGGTCTATTGCTGAACTCTATGGATCAGTCGGCAACAGGGCAGGCACTTCTGAACATTGTGGTTACGGTGAAGTTTATCGTAGGACAGTTTATCAGCTTCTGCGTACCGCTTATCGTAATCGGCTTTATTGCCCCCTCCATTACCCGCCTGGGAACAAATGCTTCCCGCATGTTGATTGTGGCACTTATTATTGCCTATGTTTCCTCCATTGGTGCAGCCTTTTTCGCAACCTTTGCAGGATACGGCATTTTACCGCACTTAAACATCAATCCGAAGTGGATGGCTTAAAGGAACTGCCGAAGGTGGTTTTTGAGTTGACTATTCCGCAGATTATGCCGGTTATGTCCGCCCTTTTCTTCTCGGTTTTAATCGGACTTGCTGCAGCATGGAACAGATCCAAGCTTGTTACCGGTGTTCTGGAGGAGTTCCAGCAAATCGTGCTTTCCATCGTTACCCGCTTTGTTATCCCGGCTCTTCCGATTCTTATCGGAACTACCTTCTGCACTTTAGCTTATGAGGGAACTATTACAAAGCAGCTTCCGATTTTCCTTATTATCATTGTGATTGTAATGATCGGACATTATATTTGGCTGGCATTACTTTTACTCTCTTGCAGGAGCATATTCCGGAAGAAACCCGATGAATATCCTAAAGCACTATGGACCGGCTTATATGACAGCGGTAGGAACCATGTCTTCCGCAGCGACTCTGTCCGTTGCTTTAAACTGTGCTAAGAAGTCCGTACCGACTCTTCGTAACGATATGGTAGATTTCGGTATTCCTCTTTTTGCAAACATTCACCTTTGCGGTTCTGTTATGACGGAAACCTTCTTCGTAATGGCTGTTTCCAAGATGCTTTACGGAGAGTTCCCCTCCGTTCAGAAGATGATTCTTTTCTGCCTGCTTTTAGGTGTTTTCGCAATCGGTGCTCCCGGCGTTCCCGGCGGAACGGTTATGGCTTCCTTGGGACTGATTACCGGTGTTCTGGGCTTTGATGAGACGGGAACAGCTCTTATGCTGACTATCTTTGCTCTTCAGATTCCTTCGGAACGGCTTGTAATGTAACCGGAGACGGTGCGCTGGCTCTTATGCTGACAGGTTATGCAGAGAAGCACGGCATTAAGGAACAAAAAAATAGAAGCAGTCCTATAAAAGTGCTTTTTGTATGATGAGGCTGCAATAGACTTTATGAGAAACATTTCTTAAAGAAGGAACGAAATATCATTCGCTTATTGTTTGATAATCGTTTAGAAAAAAACGGAGTGGCAAGTATTGCGCTCCGTTTTTAACTTTCATATCGTTGCAAATTTCGGAATTTTTTTATTAGATAAAGAGCCAAGTTGAGTTTTTTTGGAAGAGCTAAGTATGCAGGAATATTGCATTTTTTTCGCAGGGGGACTTAGGGAAGCATGCTGTCATGGCGAAGGACTGCGCTGTTGTTTCTTCGTATATTTTTATGCTAAACTTTCGTCGTTATCTAAATAGGAGAGAGGGGTTCTGTTAAGTTACAGTTCTTTTAGAACGGCTTGGGCTTTGCTGTTTCCTGTTTTTTTACTTAGTGTGTTCGAGACCTTCCACACTTAAAAACAAAAACTAAAGGAGAAAAAAATGTATATTCAAGACAAAAAAACAAGATTAATGACGGAATCCGCTTTGATTGCGGCGGTCTATGTGGCGCTGGTACTTCTTTTTAAGCCGATAAGCTTCGGTGCAATCCAGTTCCGTATTGCCGAGGCACTTTGTATTCTTCCTTTTTCAGTCTTTCCGCAGTCCCGGACTTGCGCTGGGCTGTTTGCTGGGAAATTTCTTTTTCCGGAGCGGCGATGCCGGATGTGCTGTTCGGTACATTGGCGACACTTTTGGCGGCAATCCTGAGCTATAAGCTTCGTGATATAAATAAATGGCTTGTTTGCTTGCCTCCGATTTTGGCAAACGCAATCATTGTTCCCTTTGTCTTGCAGTATGCGTATGGGGTTCCAGACGGCTATTTCTTCTTATTTGCAACTGTGGGAATAGGAGAAATTTTGGCAGTGGGTGTTCTGGGAAATATTTTATTACTGGCTTTGGAAGGGAAGAAAAGAGGTCATTTTCCGGACAGAGTAAAAGCTATAGGCTAAAAGAAGCTGAAAAGAGTAAATCTAGGGAATGTTGCTTTTCTAAGTGATATCTCCATTTTCATAGGAGGGCGTATGTACGATATTCATTTTGACAAACCTATCTGGGTTCATTTTATCGGTATAGGAGGAATATCCATGAGCGGGCTTGCGGAGATTCTGCATGAACGCGGTTTTAAGATTTCCGGATCCGATATGAAGGCCTCTCCTTTGACAGAGCATCTTCAGTCTCTCGGCATTTCGGTAGCACTTCCGCAGAGCAGAGAAAATATTGCTCAGGGCATAGAACTTTGTGTGTATACCGCTGCGATTTCCGAGGAAAATCCGGAGCTTTTTAGAGGCAAAAAGGCAGAATGTCCCGACGATGACGAGAGCTGAGCTTTTGGGCCGTATTATGAAAAACTATAAGGAAGCTATCAATGTTTCCGGTACGCACGGAAAGACGACAACCACCTCTATGATTGGAGAAATCCTTATGGAGGCTCAAATGGATCCGACCATAACGGTGGGAGGCATGATGAAGGACATCGGCGGAAATTTGCGTGTGGGAAAAGTCGGATGTGTTTTTTTAGCGGAAGCCTGTGAATACACCAATTCTTTTCCTTTCTTTTTTTCCCGACCATTGAAGTGGTTTTAAACATTGAAGAGGATCACCTTGATTTCTTTAAGGATATCAATGACATTCGCTCTTCCTTCCGTAAGTTCATTGAGAAGTTGCCTGAAAACGGAATCTTGATTTTTAACAAGGATATTCCTCACGAAGAGTATTTTCTGCAAAATCTCCCCGGACGGAAGATTATTACCTTTGGCCATAACGATGCGGACTATACGGCAAACTTTATTTCCTATGATCATTATGCCCGTCCTACCTATACTCTTTTTGAAAAAGGGGGAAGATCGGGGTAAGGTCACTCTGGGGGGTAACCGGGGAGCACAATATTTACAATTCTCTTTCCGCTATTGCGGTTGCCAGAGCCATCGGCATTCCTTTTGATACCATTAAGAAGGGGCTTTTGGAATTTTCGGGAACGGATCGTCGTTTCCAGCTGAAGGGCAAGGTCAACGGTTTTACTATTATTGATGATTATGCTCATCACCCGCAAGAGATAGCGGCAACGATTGCTACGGCAAAAAAATATCCTCATAAGAAGCTTTGGGTGGCCTTCCAGCCTCATACTTATTCCAGAACATTGGCACTTATGGATGATTTTGCGGGAGCCTTATCTCAGGCGGATGAGATCATCCTTGCGGATATTTATGCGGCAAGGGAACAAAATACGGTGGGGGTGAGCTCGGACGATCTTAGGAAACTTATGCTTTCCCAGAATACCAATGTGTACTATATTCCGGATTTCCCTTCTATTGAGGAATTTATTCTTTCTCATTTGGAAGAGGGGGATCTTCTTATTACTATGGGAGCAGGAAATATCGTGGATGTCGGAGAGGATTTACTGAAGCTTCCCGGCGCGGAAAAGGCGGAGTAAGAGAAGCTTTAACGGAAGCCGGTACTGCTTTTCCTCATACATAAATAAACTGCTTGACGGGGCGCCCCGTCCATGCTAGACTTGCATGGTACTTGGGGCAATGCCCTATTTTTTATGCACTAATTTCGTAGTCATGCGAAGTTAAAAATCATTGGAGGTGAAAGCCGTGCGTACAAAGATTATATTAGCATGTACAGAATGTAAGCAAAGAAATTACTTCATTACGAAGGAGAAGAAACTTCATCCTGAGCGTATGGAAGTGACCAAGTATTGTAAGTTCTGCAAAAAGCACACATTGCACAAGGAGACAAAATAATGCAAGGAGAGAAAAAGTCCGGACTGAGTTCCTTTGTGTCAGGCTTAGAGACAGAATTCAAGAAGATTGTATTCCCTAAGCGAGAGGATATTATTAAGCAGTCCATAGCTACGATTGCTGTCAGTGTTTTGATTGGCGCATTGATTACAGGCTTAGACATGCTCATGAAATGGGGTCTTGGATCAATTCTTGTAAAGTAAAGGTGGGAAAATGGCAGAGAAAAACACAGAGGCCCGCTGGTATGTGGCGCATACCTATTCGGGTTATGAAAATAAGGTCAAGATGGACTTGGAAAAAACCATTGACAACCGTGGCCTTCAGGATGTGATTTTAGAGGTCAGTGTTCCCATGCAACCGGTTATTGAAGTGAAGAACGGTGTAGAGAAGAAGACGGACAAGAAGATGTTCCCGGGCTATGTTCTTGTAAACATGGTCATGAATGATGAAACTTGGTACGTGGTTCGAAATACCAGAGGTGTCACAGGCTTTGTGGGTCCCGGATCCAAGCCGGTTCCTCTTTCCGAAGAAGAAATCCTGACCTTGGGATACAGAAAGTCCGAGGTATTAATGGATTTTGCAGTAGGAGATGCCGTTACCGTAATCTCCGGCACTTGGAGAGATACTACAGGTGTCATTACGCAAATCAATGACCAGAAGAAGACTGTCACCATTAGCGTAGAAATGTTCGGTAGGGATACCCCGGTAGAGCTGTCCTACGGCGAAGTGCAGAAGTTAAGATAAGATTTGGTAATACCCGAGGGATTTTATCCCATGGAGTACATTTAGCCACCGCTTGCAAAGCAAGCTCGTGGGAGGGTTTACCCGCAATTACCACAAGGAGGTGCCTATATGGCAAAGAAAGTAGAAGGTTACATTAAGTTACAGATCCCCGCTGGAAAAGCAACTCCGGCTCCCCCCGTTGGTCCTGCTTTAGGACAGCACGGTGTTAATATCGTGGCATTCACAAAGGAGTTCAATGCAAGAACTGCGAATGAAGGCGATATGATTATTCCCGTAGTTATCACAGTATATGCTGATAGAAGTTTCAGCTTTATCACTAAGACTCCTCCGGCTCCTGTTCTCATTAAGAAAGCATGTAAGCTGCAGAAAGCATCCGGCGAGCCCAATAAGAATAAAGTTGCGACTATCTCCAAAGCTGACCTTCAGAAGATTGCAGAGACTAAGATGAAAGACTTAAATGCTGCAACATTAGAAGCTGCTATGTCCATGATTGCAGGAACCTGCAGATCCATGGGTGTCAGTGTTGAACAATAAGAAGGGGAGGCGATTGTTAAATGAAACAGGGTAAGAGATATGCCGAAGTGGCAAAGGCTGTAGATAGACAGGTTAAGTACACTGAGTTGGATGCAATTCAGTTGGTAAAGAAGAATGCAACTGCAAAGTTCGATGAGACTGTAGAGTTACACATCAGAACCGGATGTGACGGTCGTCACGCTGACCAGCAGGTTAGAGGCTCCGTTGTTCTCCCTGCAGGAACAGGTAAGAATGTTCGTATCTTAGTATTCGCTAAGGATGCAAAGGCTGAGGAAGCTCTTGCAGCAGGTGCGGATTTCGTTGGTGCAGATGATCTTGTACCAAGAATCCAGGACGGTTGGTTCGACTACGATGTAGTTATCGCAACTCCCGACATGATGGGTGTTGTTGGGCGTATCGGACGTTTGCTCGGACCGAAGGGCTTGATGCCGAACCCGAAGCTTGGAACCGTTACTATGGATGTAGCGAAGGCTATTGCCGATACTAAGGCCGGTAAGGTTGAATACAGACTGGACAAGGCAAACATCATCCATGTTCCTGTAGGAAAGGCTTCCTTCACTGAAGAACAGTTAAAGTCCAACTCTGGATGCTTTGATGGCTGCTATCGTTAAGGCTCGTCCGTCAAGCTTAAAGGGTGCTTACATGAAGTCCGTTACTTTGACTTCCACAATGGGCCCCGGTGTGAAGCTGGATGCAGTACAGTTCGGTGCATAAGAAAATTTCTAAAGACTACTCAAGTCAAAGGCTTGGGTAGTCTTTTTATCCTATAATTCTAAAAGGTACTATATAAAAGATGAATTACAGCAAATTTTGAATTTATTTAATATTTAATTCAAAATTAATAATCATTTTTTTCCAAATTTCCTTATTAAAGTCCCGTTTTCATCAGGAGGCAAATTACAAGGGAATCGCCGGCGTTTTGGGAGAGAATTCCAAGCTGCATGACCTCTGGCTTGAGCATTTTGAGTGCGGAATATGGGTAGGAGACTATGTGGAAGCGGATAAAATGAAATATACCGATGAGCTGACCGTTTCCAACAGCCGTATTCGAAACAATTTTGCTGATGGAGTGAACTTTGCCCAGGAACAAGAAATTCCAAGGTACAGAACTCCAATGTCCGTGGAAATGGAGATGACGGTCTGGCGATTTGGAGCAGTTCCAAGTGGGACAAGGAAAAAAAACAAGGACTATCTCAATAAATACTAACGCAAGCACAAGTATAAAATAGGCTAAAGTGACTTATCAGCCTATTTATGATATAATATATCTTAACAATAAAAACGGATAAGGGGTAATAATATGGCAATTTCTTATAAACCATTATGGCACTTATTGGTAGAAAGAGAAATGAACAAAGAAGACTTAAAAAGAGCTGCAAACATAACAAGTACCATAGTTTCTAGAATGAGCAAAAAAACTCTTATGTGAACTTAGAATCATTAGAAAAGATTTGCCTGGCATTGGATTGCAGAATTGAAGATGTTATAGAAATTCATAGAAATGAGGTGGAATAAAAATGAAAGAAAAATATTTTTTTAGAAAGGAGGAAATAAAGTGAGTCAAGAAAAATAAGATAAATCAATCTTGCTGAGGTTCAATACAAAAAAACCACTGGTACAGTGGAAGAAAAAAAGCAAATTGCCCCAAATGTCACAAAAATAGGAGAAAAAGGTTAAGAATATAACTGTAAAGCATATGGTATCAGAAAACCTTATGGGAAAGGTTGTAGATGAAGAAACTTACTATTTATGTATGAATGAAGATTGTGATGTCGTGTATTATAACTTAAACAATGAAAGAGTTTTTTATAAGGAAGATGTAAAAGTTCCTATATGGTTTAAAAAGGATGCAAATCCCAAATATATATGCTATTGCAACCAAGTTACAGAGCAACAAATTATAAACGCTGTTTTAGATGATGGTGCAAAGAATATTAAAGATATTATTAGACTTACAGGGGCAATGAAAAATGGAAAGTGCGAAATTAACAATCCTTTGGGAAAATGCTGTAGTCCTTTTATTCAAGAAACCATCAATAAGGCATTAAAAAGCAAACAAAAGTTTGCGAAACATAATTTATAAAGTACGTCACAACAGTAATAAAATTAAAAATAATAAAAAACTATAGAATTAAAATATTAACGGTTCAGATGTAAAAGTCTGGGCCGCTTTTTTATTTTTCCCGGAAAGGAGGTCACCTATATGGTAAATGATGAAGTTAATAATAAGGCTATAAATATTGAGATAAAAGTGGCTCAGTATTCAGCAAAGGCTATTTTAAAAAGCTATGAAAAAAAGATTATAGAAGATGCCGATGAAAAAAAGCCAACCACTTGCAGATTATATTAGTGAAAAAAAGAAAAAAACTAATTCAAGGAAACTTAAGGATATGGTAAAAGAAAGGTCAGCTGGAAAAATATTGATGAGCAAATCGAAAAATAAATTCTATGCTTTTTAAGGATTACGCATATAGGCGTAAAAATAAATTGAGGGGTTTGTTAGAGATAAAGATACGAGACTTTATATTAACAATACAAACTACACAAAAAAGAAATGAATAATGAAAAACTGGAAAAAGGCTAGAAGATTTATTTTAATGAGGTGTTAAAATGATAGAAAACAATATTCCAAAAAGTATTTATATCATATTCGTGGGAAAGCAAAGAACACTCTGATTGGGTTAAATCTCTAGCAGATAAATTGTTAGCAGATGGTATTGAAGCCATAATAGATAGCTATGATGTAAGTCCAGGGATAGACTTCCAAAAATTTATGGAAAGCTCGATAAGAGATAGTGATTATGTAATTATAATTTGCACTGAAGAGTATAAAAGGAAAGCTAATAATAGAGAAAAAGGTGTAGGTTATGAAAGTCATATAATATCTGCGGAACTCTACAATGATCACAATGATAGGAAGTTTATTCCAGTCATTAGACAAGGAGATTTTAATTCAGCTTTGCTTACTTACCTAGATGGAAAACTTGCAATAGATTTAAGAGGTAATCCATTTAATGAAGATTCATATAAGGATCTTATTGCATCAATATTTAAAGTTAAAAAAAGAAACCTAAAAGTAGGTATAAGACCATATTATGTTGATGAATATGAACCAATAACAATTGAGGGAGACGATATAAAAATAGTGGGCATTATAACAAATGAAGTTACCTTGCCAAAAAATGATGGAACAAGAGGTTCTGCTTTGTATAGAATCCATTTTAGATTATCTAGCAAATACTGGGTGAAGAAGCTGGAAGGCATTCATCTGGACGAGTCCATGGAGTATTCCGTTGAGGACGGCACCAAGGTCTTCATCTTTACCCCGGATGACATTCCGGAGTATATCCCCGTTTCCGGAACAGCCTTTGTAGAGGATTACTACTATGAAGGAGAGGACTGGATCCGTTGGGAAAGTCCGGAAGGGGTAGAGTATGTGAAGATTCGGTATTGGAGCTTGAAAGCTTGATGAAGTTTTTTCGCAATTCTTCGATATGGATTGACAAGTATTTTCCACCTATGCTAGCATACCAAGCTGAACTTCTTGGTAGGGAGAAGTAAGGCTAAAGTATAGAGTTAAGGTATAGAGAGGAAGATAATTTATGTCAGAGAAGAGTTTGGCGATTTTTGGTTGGGTTGGAACAACGATATCCGTGCTTATGTATGTATCTTACATTCCGCAGATTATGAACAACTTACATGGAGTTAAGGGATCACCGGTGCAACCCTTTGTAGCAGCGATTAATGGTGTGATTTGGGTTAGCTATGCGTTGTTGAAGGAAAAAAAGACTTTCCTTTAGCGGCGGCGAATGCCCCCGGAATTATCTTTGGATTGATTACGGGAATTACGGCCATCCTGTAAATCCGAGTTATTTTTCGAAAAAAATGGAATGCAGCTATTTCGAACGCAGTTTTTGAAATAGACCAGTTTTTACTTGACTTTTTCCATTTTGGCATGCTAGTATCTGCAAGGTATTAACCGAAGACAGCAGGTATCTATAGCTTTCCATAGTCGTATATCGCATTTTTCTGCATCGACCAAAGAAAGCTAAAAGATGTAAAGAGCAATCGCCCGCCGAGGAAAAGAATAAAGGATCGGCTTCAGTGATGAAGTGTTGAAATTCGTGATTTTCATCCCCTGTCTTTGGCAGGGGATTTTTTTAATCTTACGGGAGTTTCGTAGAAACATTGTCCCATTCGTGTTAATACTTTCTAAAAATAAAGAAGGAGGAAACCGAAGATGGCAAAGGTTGAATTAAAGCAGCCGATTATCGACGAGATCAAGGGATTTTTGGACGGTGCTGTAGCAGCTACCGTTGTAGACTATCGTGGACTTACCGTTGCGGAAGATACAGCACTTCGTAAGGCTTTGAGAGAAGCGGGCGTGCAGTACAAGGTCTTCAAGAATACCCTGATTAAGAGAGCAGCAGAGGAACGGATTTTGCTCAGCTGGATCCGATTTTAGACGGACCGACCGCTCTTGCTGTATCTAAGGACGATGCTACTGCGGCAGCAAGAATTTTTGCAAAGTTTGCAAAGACCTCTCCCAAGTTGGAGTTCAAGGGTGCGGTTGTAGAAGGTAAGTTCTACGATGCAAAGGCAGTGCAGGCACTGGCAGAGATTCCGTCCAGAGAAGAGCTTCTTGGAAGACTTCTCGGATCTATCCAGTCCCCAGTTACAAACTTCGCGCGTGTGCTTAAGCAGATTGCGGAAAAGGGTGACGGAGAAGCGGCATAAGGCGGCTTAAAAAAGAAGACTTCGAAACTTTTTAGGACAAAGTCCTAAGGGCGAGACACGGATGTGGTGGTTCTCGTCAAAACCAAGGAACAGAACATTTCTGTTCAAAAAAAGAATATTAATGGAGGAAAATACAATGGCAAAGTTAACTGTTGAAGAGTTTATTGCAGCAATTAAGGAACTTTCCGTAATGGAATTAAATGATTTGGTAAAGGCTTGCGAAGAGGAATTTGGTGTTTCCGCAGCAGCAGGTGTTGTAGTTGCAGCAGCAGGCGCAGGTGCAGGAGCTGCAGCAGCTGAGGAAGAGAAGACTGAGTTCGATGTTGAGCTTACTGATGTAGGTCCGAACAAGATTAAGGTTATCAAGGTTGTTCGTGAGGCTACCGGTCTTGGACTTAAGGAAGCTAAGGACCTCGTTGAGGCAGCTCCGAAGGTTCTTAAGGAAGGTGCTTCCAAGGCTGAAGCTGATGATATCAAGGCTAAGCTTGAGGCTGAAGGCGCTAAGATTACTCTTAAGTAATTTATCGCATGAAGAAAGCCATAGTTTATCTGTGGAAAAAGCAAAGATATAAACGAGGTATCCACAGTAAGTGTAGGAACATCGTTTTTACAGAAAGAGAGGGCATTATTTTGCCCTCTCTTTTGCTAAATATATCGTAATTTAGTCAGGAACTTAAAAAAATAATATAGGTAGACAAAACTAACTAAACATCCTATACTATGAGCGGTATATTAAGTTAGGCTTGACTTAATAATAATTCCTATTTTATACTACAGTCGTTTTTATTAAACTTTTGCTGTTTTTAGTTGTTTATACAAGGAGGAGATTTATGTTTTTAGCAAATGTAGCATGGAAAAAAGTTGGGTATTTTCGCAGGTGGAATTCTTTTCGGTACAGCCGGAATGAAGATTTTAGGCTCCAAGGATGCAAAGAAAGATGTACACAGAAGCAGCTGCAGCAGTACTCCGCGGTCAGGACTGTGTGATGAAGGTCAGCACCAGCATTAAGGAGAACTGCGAAGACATCTATGCGGATGCAAAGCGCATTAACGAGAAGAGAGCGGAAGAGGAAGAGAAGGCTTTAATCTGTGATTGTGAAGCAGACTGTGACGGTAAGGAAGTGTAATCTTGGCATATCACTTGTAGTGCGAAATATCGCATACAAGCTATTTGCTATTTTGTTTAGTTGAAAGTAAGGAAAGGTAAGGGTAATGAAGTGTAAAATTTTACATGAATCCCAAGGTCGTCTAAGGGTTCGTGCTCTGCAGCCCAGAATGACTGTAGAGCAGGCGGATATTTTAGAGTATTATCTGAAAGCCCAGGAAGGGGTTCTTCATGCAAAGGTAAATGATAGAACCGGAGATGCCATTATTTCTTACGAAGGAACACGGGAGGGGATTATTCTTGCCCTTTCCCGTTTTTCTTATGAGGAAAAATGCGGCGCTGGTGCCGGATCATACCGGAAGGGCATTGAATCGGGAGTATGAGGATAAGCTGGTTCTTACCGTGGTAAACCGTGTAGTGAATGTTCTCTTCTTTCGGTACCTTTAAAGCGGGTGCTGACGGGACTCAAGGCGATTCCCTATGTTCTTAAGGGGATCGGAACGATTTTAAGAGGAAAGATTGAGGTGGCGCTTCTTGATGCGGTAGCCATTTCCGCATCGATACTTACAGGAGACTATGATACTGCCTCCTCCGTCATGTTCCTCCTTGGTGTGGGAGAAATTCTGGAGGAGTGGACACATAAGAAGTCGGTGGATGACCTTGCGCGTACGATGTCTCTCGATGTGGACAAGGTTTGGACGGTTGTCCAAGGAGAGGAAGTTCTTCTTTCGGTAAATGAAGTGAAGGTTGGAGCGGAAATCATTGTCCGCACCGGAAATATGATTCCGTTAGACGGAAAGCTTTCTTCCGGAGAAGCTATGGTTAATCAGGCTTCCATGACGGGCGAGTCTGTGCCGGTCAGAAAGACAAAGGGAAGCTATGCCTATGCCGGAACAGTTGTGGAAGAGGGAGAGTGCCATATTATAGTAGAGAAAGAGGCAGGCTCCGGTCGTTATGATCGTATCGTGAAAAATGATTGAGGAGTCCGAGAAGCTGAAGAGCTCTACGGAGGACAAGGCCTCTCATCTTGCGGATAAGCTTGTTCCGTATAGTCTTGGCGGTGCGGCTTTGGCTTATCTCTTTACTCGTAATGTGACGAAGGCGTTGGCCTTTTTGATGGTGGATTTCTCCTGTGCTCTTAAGCTGTCTATGCCTGTTGCGGTGCTTTCCGCAATGCGGGAAGCCGGAAAGTATCATATTTCCGTAAAGGGCGGTAAGTTTATGGAGGTAATTTCCGAGGCGGATACTATTGTTTTTGATAAGACGGGAACACTGACCTATGCTAAACCCAAGGTAGAAGAGATTATCACCTTTATGGGAGAAGATGAAGATGAGATGCTCCGTATGGCGGCATGTCTCGAAGAGCATTATCCTCATTCCATGGCCAATGCGGTCGTGACTGAGGCGGAGAGAAGAGACCTGCATCATGCAGAGCGCCATTCCAAGGTGGAGTATGTTGTGGCGCACGGCATTTCCAGCATTTATGAAGAGAAGAGAGTGCTTATCGGAAGCTATCACTTTATCTTTGAGGACGAGAAGTGCACGGTACCTAAGGGAGAGGAAGAGAAGTTCAACGCTATCCCGGAGGAATATTCCGCTTTGTATCTTGCTGTAAACGGAAAGCTTGCCGCGGTAATTCTTGTGTCCGATCCGCTTCGTGTGGAGGCAAAGGATGTAATTCGGAAGTTAAAGCAGCTGGGAATTAATAAGGTTGTGATGATGACCGGAGACAATAAGCACACGGCGAAAGCGGTGGCAAAAAAAGGTCGGTGTTGACGAGTTCTATGCGGAAGTGCTTCCCGAGGATAAGGCGAAGTTTATTCAGGAGGAGCACAAGAAGGGCCGAAAGGTTATCATGGTGGGAGACGGAATCAATGATTCTCCCGCACTTTCCGAGGCGGATGCCGGTATTGCCATATCTGCCGGAGCTGCAATTGCGAAGGAAGTAGCCGATGTCACGGTGAAAGAGGGAGACCTTTATGAGCTGGTTATCTTAAAAGAAATCAGCAATCGCCTGATGCATCGAATTCATGATAACTACCGCTTTATCATCGGATTTAATTCTGCACTTATAGCTCTGGGCTTTTTCGGCGTGATTTCTCCGTCCGGCTCTGCCCTCTTCCATAATCTTTCGACGGTGGCAAGCGGCGTAAAGAGTACAACGGCGCTTCTTCCGAAGGAGAAGAAGGAAGAAGTAAAACTTTTAGAGCAAAATGCCAGGGCTTTAAATGAAGCCTCCGTTATGACAAAGGTAAAATCCGCATAAGTATAGCGGGACAGGGAAGAGGCGGATACCGCTACGAAAAAGATTTATTTTTTTAGCTAAGCGAAGAGGAGGAGAGTGCTATGAAACCGTATGAGAGCCATGAATCGGAGGAAAACTACCTAGAGGCGGTTTTTGATGCTGTCTTTGGACCACAGAAAGGTTCGCGCCATTGATATTGCAAAATATGCTTGGTTTCTCCAAACCCAGTGTAAGTATTGCATTAAAAAAAGGCTGAAGGAAGAAGGTAAGGTAGAAGTAGATGAGAAGGGTTCTTTGACTTTGACGGAGCATGGCCTCAGCATTGCGCAGAGTACCTATGAAAAAGCATACAGTGCTGACTGATGTACTGGTAGCCTTAGGAGTAAATGCCTATACCGCTTCTCAAGATGCTTGCCGCATGGAGCATGTCTTAAGCCCGGAATCCTTTGGGAAGATTAAGAACTTCTATACTAAATGGAAGGAAGGGGGATACAATAAGAAGTAGCTCCGAGAAATATACTATGTACCGTCCTTCGTTATTAGACTTTTAGTTTAATAACGAAGGGACGGTTTTACTACAAAAAAACCATACTTGACATTTTTCCTAAAATTGTATGAAATCCGAATATATTTATGTGAATTTTTTTAATACTTCAATAAGAAGAACTTTAGTTGACATTTTGGTTAGAGAATGCTAATTTAATGGTTGGTTTTAATATACTAACTATAGAGTGCGCTTAGTTTCCTCTTTTGCCAAATTGCTTGGATGGACGATAGGGCAGCAGCCGTTTTTTTGAAATCGCAGTACAGCGGTTTATCTAAATAGGAGCTGTTTTTATGGACACCGGCATGGAGCGCTTAGGGGAATACAGAGCAGAAGGGAGGGTTATGCCGCTTACATTAGCCGGTACCGGTGTGGCACTGGAGATTAAAAGAATTGGCGGATCTGCGGAGATGAAGCAGCATCTGAGCGACCTCGGCTTTGTGGTCGGAGGAGAAGTGACTGTAATTTCTGCATCTCTTGGCAATGTCATTGTGAAGATTAAGGATGCCAGAGTGGCCATTAGTGAAGAGATGGCAAATAAGATTATGGTGTAGTTTTGTAAATTAAGGAAAAGGCGGAGGACAGTATGACACTAAAAGATTTAAAACCGGGACAGAGCGCTGTAGTGAAGAAATTAACAGGAGAGGGTGCTGTAAAAAGAAGAATCATGGATATGGGGCTGACAAAGGGCGCGGAGATTTTTTTGTGCGTAAGGTGGCACCTCTCGGCGATCCCTTGGAGATTACCGTTCGCGGCTATGAACTTTCTGTTCGTAAGGCAGATGCGGAAATGATTGAAGTGGAAGAGAAGGTTTAGGAGGAAGAAAATGGCTGTAACTATAGCACTTGCCGGTAACCCGAATGCCGGAAAAAAACAACTTTATTTAACCAATTAACAGGTTCGAACCAGTATGTAGGAAACTGGCCGGGCGTTACGGTAGAGAAGAAGGAAGGTAAATTAAAGGGGCCATAAGGACGTCTGTGATTGCCGACCTTCCGGGTATTTACTCCCTTTCTCCCTATACTCTGGAGGAAGTGGTTGCCAGAAACTACCTGATTAACAATAGACCGAATGCGATTTTAAAATATTGTGGACGGCACGAACTTGGAGAGAAACCTTTATCTTTCCACGCAGTTAAAGGAGCTTGGAGTTCCGGTTGTCATGGCTATCAACATGATGGATGTCGTAACCAAGAACGGCGATGTTTTGAACCTGGAAGCTCTCGGTAAAGCCATGGGTTGCAAGGTAATCAGCATTTCCGCACTTCGTAATCAAGGTATTGACGAGTTGATTTCGGTAGCGGTAGCAGAAGCAAACAGCGGTGCAGTACCTGCGATTGAACATCGTTTTTTTCTGAAAATGTGGAAAAAGCTCTTTCCGAGATTCAAAGTAAGATTAGCGGAGAAGTTCCCTGAAGCGCTTGCCCGTTTCTTCTCTATCAAGCTCTTTGAAAGAGATGGCAAGATTCGAAAAGAGCTTCCCGAGAAGGCAAAGAATGTCGATGTGGAGAGTATCATTTCCGAGCTGGAAAAAGAAGAGGACGATGATGCGGAGAGTATCATCACGAATGAGCGTTATAAGTATATTCAAAGCATTATTTCTTCCGCTTATGAGAAGCGCGGACAGACCGGTCTTACGACATCGGATAAGATTGATTCTATTGTTACGAATCGTTTCATTGCTCTCCCGCTTTTTGCACTCATCATGTTTGCCGTGTACTATATCTCCATTTCCACAGTGGGAACGAAGATGACCGACTGGGTAAATGATGTGCTTTTCGGTTCAGATCCGTGGTCCTTCTTCGGACTTTTCGAACTCCCTTCCATCCCGGGTGCGGTAACAAGTCTTTTGGAGTCCATGAATGTCAATGAGGCTTTACAGGGTCTTGTGATTGACGGTATTGTTGCCGGTCTTGGTGCAGTACTCGGTTTCTTGCCGCAGATGCTCACCTTTTTCCTCTTCCTTGCTTTCCTGGAAGGGATGTGGATACATGGCGAGAGTTGCGTTCATCATGGACCGTGTTTTCCGTAAGTTCGGTCTTTCAGGAAAGTCCTTTATTCCGATGCTGATCGGTACAGGCTGCGGCGTTCCGGGTGTTATGGGATCCCGTACGGTAGAGAATGAAAGAGACCGTCGTATGACGATTATGACGACCACCTTCATTCCTTGCTCCGCAAAGCTTCCGGTTATTGGTTTACTTGCCGGCGCGTTATTCAATAATTCCGCATGGGTAGGCTGGAGTGCTTATTTCTTGGCGTTTGTGCCATCGTGTTCTCCGGTATCGTATTAAAGAAGACAAAGATGTTTCGCAGGACAGCCGGCGCCTTTCGTTATGGAGCTCCCGGCGTACCACCTGCCCCAGTCCTATCGATATCTTAAAGAGTATGGCGGAGAGAGGAATGTCTTTCGTAAAGAAGGCGGGTACCGTTATTCTCCTTGCGACCATCCTGGTTTGGTTCTTGTCCAGATTTAATTTCCGGATGCAGTATCTTCCGGAAGATGACATGGATACATCCATTCTTGCCGCTTTTGGTAATGCTTTTACATGGCTTTTTGCTCCTCTTGGTTGGGGGCAAGTGGAAGGCTGTAGTGGCAGCGCTTACCGGACTCATTGCAAAGGAAAATGTAGTAGGTACTTTCGGAACCCTCTTCCACTATCAGGGTGCAGAAGAGCTTGCCGAGTCCGGTGATCAGATTTGGGCACAGGTTCGTGAGTATTTTGGAAATGGTATCGCAGGATACAGTTTCCTTGCTTTCAACTTGCTCTGTGCTCCCTGCTTCGCAGCAATCGGCGCCATCAAGAGAGAGATGAACAATGGTCGTTGGACGATGTTTGCCATTGGTTGGGAGTGCTTCTTGGCTTACTGCGTATCTCTCGTAATCTACCAGATTGGCGGACTCATCGCCGGTGTTGTCAGCTTCAATTTCTTCACCATTGTGGCAATTGCGCTGATTCTGATTGGCATTTGGGGACTCTTCCGTCCTTATAAGGAAGCGGATACCCTTTCCGAGAAAGAAGAAAGAGCCGTAGAGAGAGCGATGGCTTAAACCGGGCTTGTACAGCTTCAGTCTATAGAGTAGAAAAAAATATAGAAAAACAAAAGTAAGAACTACAAAAAGTAAGAACTACAAAAAGTAAGGACTATAGTAGTAAAAAAACTATAGCAAGAAAATCGGATAGAAAAAGGCCTTTGCCATAAGGAATTTCCTTTGGGCAGGGGCCTTTTTACCGTTCCGACTTTGCGTTTTTTTCGGCCGAAAAAGTGGAGGAAGTCCTTGTATTCCTTAAGAGCTTTATATATACTTTACTTAATGACTTTAAGAAATATTTAATAATTAAAATTTTTATAGGGCGGGCCTCATTTTTCCAATCCGTATGAAGATCAAAAAAGCTTGGAAGAAAGGGGCTTCTGTAAACTTTGCTTAAAATGGAAAAATATTTTTTTCTTTATAATGACAATAGTAGGACCTGCGTTAATAAATAAATCGTAAGGCTGTCATGAGAATTCTTAAAAAAGAAGAACGATGGGAGGAAAGAAGTATGCAATGTCATAACTGTGGCAAAGAGAAATGCAAATGGAGCAAAGTTCTGTAAATATTGCGGAACATCCTTGCCGGAGAAGCAGGAAGCTGCGAAGATTCAGGGTGTTGAGTATGAAGCAGTAGAGCCGAATCGAAGCTCTGCTGAAAGTAAAGAAAAAGCCGGAAGACGATAGAAAAGAAGAGAAAGTCAAAGCGAAAAAGGGAAAAAACAAGTCCGATAGTTCTTATTTCCGCAGCGGTGTCACTCGTCGTTTTACTTCTTTTTGCCCTGTTTTTTTGCTTTCTTCCGGAAGCGGTATCAATCTGAATAAGTATATGAGCATTGAAACGGAAGGCTACGAGGGCTACGGAAAAAAACAAGGGTTTCTATTGATTGGGAGGAAATTGAAAAAAATATGCCTCAAGCTGAGCTTTACAGAGGCTGCAAGAGATGAATACGGCATGTTTATTTCTATGATGAGCCCGGTAGAAATTCTTCGTGAAAAATGTACATCTTAAGTTAGACAAGAGCAGTGCCTTATCGAACGGAGATAAGGTGAGCTATACTTGGGACATAAATGAAGAGAGAATCAACAAGTATGTAAAATGTAAGCTGAAGTGGAAGGATGGAGAGCATAAGGTATCTTCTCTTCAAGAGGTCGGAACCATGGATGCCTTTTGAAAAAAATTGGAGCTGCAGTTTTCGGGAATAGCCCCAAATGGAGAGGCTGTCCCGCAATACCACGGAAAATGGTGTTACGGTTTACGACTTCCAATTGGATAAGAACAGCGGCTTAGTCAATGGAGATATTGTGACGGTTTCCATATCCGAAGATTCGGTAGAAAAGTTTGTTGAGAACTACGGTATGGTTCCTAAGGAAATGAAAAAAAGCAGTATACAGTTAGCGGACTGGATAAGTATGTAGACAGAGCTGCGGAAATTGATGCTGAGACGCTAAAAAAGCTTGCAGGCACAAGCCTGGGATGAATACCAGGAACTTATGACTGATTGGTCTTCAGAGGCAAGCTTGGAATCCTTTTAACTTTATCGGGACATATCTCTTGACTAATAAGTCAAAAGACGCATGGGAGCAAAACCGCTTATATCTGGTTTATCTTGTAAAGTCCAGAATTAACTATAGTGGAAGCAGTGGAAGCTTTAATAAGCTGAATGATGTTTACTGGTTCATTTCTTTCCCGAATTTGCTCTTGAAAGCGGATGGAAAGGTAGAAGTGGATGATATTTTAAACGGCTCCATGCCCTTATCAAGATTTTTATGTAGATTCCGGCTTGAGTAACGGTTGGTTTGATACATTGAAATGGTATTATTACGGATTTGACAGTCTGGAGAGCTTATATAAATCGGAAATTACAAGAAATTTGTCTACCTTTAATCATGAGGATAAGGTTGATGAAACGACAGTAAATCAAAATGCCGCTGCAGACTCTACTTCGGAAAACTCCGCAACGGAAAGCGGCACAGAGAATACTACGGTAACGGAGACTGCTACAACAAAGATTAGCAGAGCGGGTAGTGCGGAATATCTGCTTTCCGACAGCGATAGTAGACTAATTGGGAGGGAGGATTTAATTAATTTAACTCCTGAGGAATGCAAAATCGCAAGAAACGAAATTTATGCTCGGCACGGTAGAAAATTTAAAGATGCCGGACTTCAGGCCTATTTTGAGTCTTGCCCCTGGTATACCGGAAGAATAGAGCCGGATGCCTTTGCAGATTCGTATTTGTCGGAGGTGGAGAAAAAGAATAGAGATACTATTGTTGCATTTGAGCAGGAAATGGGTTACAACAAGCATTAAGCAGACTTTCTTACTCGGCATTGAGAAAGACGGAAGGCATAAATTTATAGAAAAGAAGAGGAGAGCTATATGGCGGAAAATAACGAAACAAAATCTTTGGTAACGGCAAGGCAGATTATGCGGGTACTTGCTATTATAGGAATTGTGGTGGTATTTTGCCCCGGATTTTTGGTGTCCTGCTCGGGACAAAGCATGAATGTAAGCGTTATGACAGCGGTAAAGGGAATTTCCATATATGGGGAGGTCATTGCAAAGCCCCAGCCCCTTATGCTTATCTGCTTGTTACTGCCGATAGCAATTTTAGCACTTTTATTTGTGAAAAAAATATTTCCGAGAAGCAAGCTGCACTCATAATTGCCGTTTGCGGAATTCTGGATTTTGTCATTTGGTTTATTTTTAAATCCGTGGTGAAAAGTATTGCGGAGAAGAATTACTGTGAGTTTAAGACTACGGGCTGGTATCTATTGAACAACCTGCTTTTGCTTTTTATTATAATTTTTGCCGTACTGATTCTTTTACAAAAATTGGAAATGGATACGGATATTCTTTCCGTCCTCTCGGGAGGCGGCACACAGGGGGCACTCAATAAGATGTCCGATTCCCTTACGAAGATGTCCGGCGCAGTAAATGACTTGGCCGGAAAAAGCTGTTTCCAAGGTAGAGGAGATGGAGGAAAAGAGAAAAGCGGAAAAGAAAAAGGCTGAAGAGCAGAAAAAGGCCGATACTGATTTTTGTGAGGAATGTGGAAGTGAGCTTGAAAAAGAAAGTAAATTCTGCTCGTCCTGTGGAGCAAAGGTTCCTGAAAAAAAGCCGGAGGCGGTTGAAGAAAAGCCGAAGTTTTGTCAGGAATGCGGGAAGCCTCTGGATTCCGATGCCGTATTTTTGTAAGCACTGTGGGACTAAGTGCTAATGTGCATTCCTCTTTGAAAAATTAAATTTCTATAATTTATTCCCGAAGCTTGAAAAATGTTGTAAAATATCAAGAAGTTATGGATAACTAACAAAATAGGGAGGGGCAGAGCATTTGGTATAGAAGGGCTCCTCAAAGAGAAAGAAGGATAATTATGGGAAATGCCGTAGTACTTTTTGTTTGTAGCTTTTTTTGATTGTTCTTATTATACGGGCTTTACGGAAGGAGCACAAAGAGAGCGGATCCTGTGCCTTCTGCAGCTATGCGAAGGCGGGAAAAATGCGACCATGTGGGACATGAAGAACTGGATCATCAGGATTTCCACCTGACGAAGGAACAGCAGGCCATTCTTGACAGGCATAGCAGGAATAGAAAGAAAGCATAGTAGTTTTTTTGAAAATTTGGGTACAATACTAGTGAAAACGCAATTTTTTTCATAAAGGAGTATTATATGTTATGTATTGAATCGCCCAAACTACGCGTGGAAATAAAAGAAAAGGGAGCCGAACTCTCCTCTGTTTTTTTGATAAGGAAAAGGGGAGAGAAATGCTTTGGCAAGGGGAAAAAGCCTTGGACAGAGCAGGCTCCTATTTTATTTCCCTTTATTGGTCGTTTGCAGGGGAAAAAGGTATTATTACAATGAAAAATATTCTATGAGCTTGCACGGCTTTGCCAGAGAAAGTCTCTTTCGCGTGGTAGAAAATGACAAGGAATCCTGCCTTTTGGAGCTTCGCGATACTGCGCTAAGCAGGGAATCCTATCCCTTTTCTTTCCGCCTAAGACAGTCCTACAGGCTGGAAGGAGCAAGCCTTCTCGTAGAGACAAGGGTAGAAAACCTAGGGGTGGAGACAGTTCATTTTGCCTTGGGCTTTCATCCGGGCTTTACACTTTTTTTCTGAAGAAGAAAAAAATTTCGGACTTTGAAGTCAGCTTTCCGAAGCTGAAGGAAGATAAGCTGGAACAGATTCTTTTCTCGGGAGACTGCCTTACGGAGAAGGAGAGAGGAAGCTTTGCCTTAGAGGACAAGAGCTTTTCTCTTTCTTCTACACTTTTTCGGAAAGATGCTTTGGTGTTTTCCGGAAGTCAGTCTGCACTTTTTCTTCATAAAAAAGGGAGAAAAACAGGGGATTTATGTAGAATATCCCGACTATCCTTATATCGGCCTATGGCAACCCCTACAGAAAAAGGGGCTCCTTTCCTCTGTATTGAACCGTGGACATCGCTTCCCGGAAGAGAGGGGATAGAGGAAGACATTGCCAAGAGAGCAGACTTTATTTCTCTTTTACCGGAAGAGGAAAGAAGTTTCCATATTAAGATCAGTTTTATGCTTTAAAGCTTTATGCTTTCAGCATACTGTTCTCCTTCATTTCCTTTTTATAGTAATACAGAATCACAAGGAAGGAAAAGGCTTCCGAACAAGGGAAGGCAAGCCATACACCGACCATTTTCCAAATGGAGGAAAGAAGGAGGGCAAAGAAAAACAATGGCAAAGGTTCCTCGAATGAGGGAGCTAAGAAAAGGCGGGTTTCGGGTTGTTGGTTGCAGAGAAATAGGAAACCAGGAGGGTATTTACTCCGCCGAAGATAAATGCCCAAAAGTAAAGTGCTATACCCTCTGCTGCTGAAGCATGTAGTCCCGCGTTATTTTCGCTGTTAAAGAGGGCAATAAAGAAATCGCTTTTATAGTTTACAAAGAATATGATGAGGGTAGCGAAGATAAGAGAGGTGACAATACCGTATTGCAGATATTTTTTTCAGCATTTTACTGTCTCTTTTTTCCATAGCTGTGACTCATTAGAGGGCTGAACACCCTGCGCCAAGCCGCTAAAAATGGCACTGCAAACGGAGGAGATATTGGCAATAACACCATAGCTTGCGACACCGATATTTCCGGATAGATTCAAAAATCAGCATATTAAAAGTGGTAATCGTGACGGCGTTAGCGATTTCTCCGACAAAATTGGAAAGACCCAGCTTGCAGCAGGCACAGAGATGCTTGAATCGAGGTGTCTGCCAGCCGAAGGGAATGGTATTTTTCTTTCCACAGTAATGAAAAAGGCAAAAAAGCGAACTGACGATGGGGGAAATTCCGGTTGCAAGTGCAGCTCCCGCCATCCCCATATTCATGGGGAACATAAAAAAATATAGTCGAAGACTATGTTGAAAAAGCTGGCAAAAACCGATCCCATCATGGCTATGGAAGGGTTGTTGTCATTTCGCACATAAGCACTTGTCGCATAGGCCGACATATAAAAAAAGGCAAAGGGAAGAATGGTTCGAACATAAAGGAATGCCCAAGTTCTGAAGGGTGTGGTCCGCCCCCAAAAAGCTGTAATATTTGTCTTGGGAATAAAAAGCCCGCCCAGCATGAAGGGGAGGCTGAAGACGAGATTCCAAAAAAAGAGCCTGTAAAAAGGAGCTTACATCCTTTCCCTGGCCTTTCTGATACTGTATCTTGTAGCGCTTCCTATTCCGAGCATGGAGCCGAGGGCATTCATCATACCATAGAGTGGAAGGACCAGATTTAATACTGCAAGTCCGTCACTTCCCGCATAGGAAGCAATAAAATAGGTATCAGCCAAAAATATAAATCGAAATCCCTATCATAGCAGCTACGCTATGACTTACATATTGGATAAAGCTCTTCATAAACAATCCCTCTGACTAAGCATAAAAATAGGAACTTTTTATTTGCCGTTTTTGCAAAAATAAAAAAATCCCGGTAGTATAATGAAATGCATATTTTACTATATTTTTTTCGTATTTTCCTATCCTAACACGGGAGGGAAAATTTCGCAAGCCGGCTCCAGTGAAACTGCTTCCTACATCATTTTTACGGAGCTTTTGGTATGGGGCAGGGGGAACAAATGAGGAAAGTTCTTACGGAAGAAGAAAAATACAAACAAATGATGGAAGAGCCTGTGCACACTCTTATTCTGCGCCTTGCGCTTCCGTCCATGGTATCAATGATTGTAGTGGCTGTGTACAATATGGCAGACACTTTTTTTGTGTCTCAGCTGGGTACCTCCGCTTCCGCTGCAGTGGGAGTGATCTATTCCATGGTGGCGATTATTCAGGCTATCGCCTTTATGATCGGAATGGGCTCGGGAAATGAGATTTCCCGTCTATTGGGAGCGAAAAAACAGGAGGAGGCGGAGCACTATGTGGCTATCGGCTTTTTCACGGAAATCTTACTGGGAGTATCTATTGCGATCTTTTCTATTATTTATATAGAAAGCTCTGGTCTATGCGCTTGGCTCTACCAAAACGATAGCTCCCTATGCGATAAGCTATGCCAAATATGTCCTTCTCGGAACTCCCTTTATTATGGCCTCCCTCGGTATGAACAACATGCTTCGCTTCCAGGGGAATTCCTTTTATTCCATGCTGGGTATTGCGACCGGAGGCATTCTGAATATGTTTCTGGATCCGCTTTTTATTTACGGCTTTCATATGGGAATCAGAGGTGCGGCGCTTGCAACTACACTTAGCCAGATTGTATCCTTTTCTATCTTTACTTTATCAATGTAATAGGATGCCTGCGTGTATCAGTGTTTCCTTTAAAAACTTTAAGCCGAGCTTGAAGCGTTATAGCTTGATTTTCCGCTTTGGCCTGCCTAGTCTTGCCAGACAGGGAATTGCGGGAGTGTCCACAATTATTCTGAATTTTTCAGCACACCCTTACGGAGATGCTGCTATTGCCGCTATGGCAATTGTCATGCGTATTATCATGTTTTTAAACTCCCTTGTCATCGGATTTGGGCAGGGCTTTCAGCCGGTTTGCGGCTATTGCTACGGGGCAAAAAACTATAAGAGAGTGGAAGAAGCGTATCGTTTCAGCCTTAAGGTATGCTTTCTTATGCTGATGGTTATGGGAACAGCGGTTTTTATCTTTGCAAAGCCTCTGATTACGGTATTTAGAAAAGGGGATGCGGAGGTAATTCGTATCGGTTATTTGGCACTTCGCCTGCAATGTCTTACCATTCCGCTCTCAGCCCAGATTACAATGGCCAATATGTTCAGCCAAACTACGGGATATCCCTTCCGCGCAAGTTTTGTAGCTCTTCTTCGGCAGGGAATCTGTCTGATTCCGGTGCTACTTATTCTGCCTCCCGTCTTCGGACTGCTCGGCGTACAAAATGTCGCAGCCGATCAGTGATTTTTGCGGCGGGAATTGCCTTTTTATTACAAACGGAATTTTACGGGAACTTCGTGTGAAGCCGGGGAAATAGGGGGAAATCCATGTTTTCTTTTTTTATTACTGATTATTTATCTTTCTTTTATAAGCCTCGGGCTTCCTGATGCCCTGCTTGGATCCGCTTGGCCGATTATGCATGAGGAATTGCAGGTTCCCATTTCCTATTCCGGCGGTATTTATATGCTGATTTCCTGCTGTACTATTTTATCCAGCTTAAAAAAAGTGAGAGTTTAAATCTCCGCTTCGGAACCGGGAAAAATTACCGCCTTTTCCGTACTTCTCACCGCATTTGCGCTCTTTGGCTTCTCGCAGAGCCGTTCTTTTTATACGCTGATTCTTTTTGCGATTCCTATGGACTGGGGGCGGGATCGGTAGATGCGGCTTTAAATCACTATGTAGCGCTGCACTATTCCAGCAGACATATGAACTGGCTGCATTGTATGTGGGGAATTGGGGCTTCTCTCGGGCCTTACATTATGGGCTATGTTTTACAAAGAGGCGCTTCCTGGAGCAGAGGCTACCTTTTGATTGCCATACTTCAGGCGGTGCTGACACTGGTTCTTTTCTTCAGCCTCGGGCTTTGGAAAGAGAGAGAAGGGAAAAGTTCCGGGGAAAGTGACAAGAAAAGTTCCGAGAAAGTTTTAGGGCAAAAAGTCTGAGGACGCGAAAAAGCTCTTGTCTTTTCGGGAAATTTTCGCCCTTCCCGGAGCTAAAGAGTGCATTGCCAGCTTCTTTTTCTACTGTGCGATAGAACAGACTATAGGGCTTTGGTCAGGCTCCTTTATGGTGTATTCTCTGCACATAGAAGCAAAGTTTGCGGCGTCATTAGTGGCTTTATTTTACTTTGGTATTACCTTTGGACGATTCCTGGCGGGTATTTTTTTCCGTCAAGTGGACAGACGAGGAAATGATCTTGGGAGGAATAGCCATTCTTTTTGGAGGAATTGCGCTTTCTCTTCCCGGCAGGGATTTTTGCCGGAAAGCAGCTTTTTCGAAATAGACCTGAGAGAGCTTTTTGTTGTTCTTAGCCTGCTTTTTGGGACTTGGCTGCGCTCCGATTTATCCGGCGATTATTCATTCTACTCCCCGCAATTTCGGCGCGGAAAAATACCTCCGCTTTAATCGGAAAGCAGATGGCTGCCGCTTATATCGGCAGTCTCAGTCTGCCGCCAATTTTTGGACTTTTGGCAAAAGGTTTCGGTACAGGGCTTTTTCCGGCTTATACTGTTTGTTTGGCCTTTCGGCATGCTATATATGTATAAGAAGCTTCTTTTTGAAGACGAGAGAAACAAGGAGAAAGGTGAAGCTGTAGAAAAATAGAATTAAAGCAATAAGAAAAGGAGGAAAAAAGACTTGGACAAGGATTTACGAGCAAAAAAACGAGATACCGCACACTCTGCGCACAATACTCGTTAAAAAAATTAAAGATTCTCTTATGGTCAATTTGGGGATAGTGATTGTGGCGGCGGCGATTTTTCTTTTTTTCAGGTACCGAGTCAGGTTGCCGTATCATCTATTTCAGGGACTTGCGATTATTTTGCATCATTTTCTGCCCCTTTCCGTGGCGACCTTGACCATGATTATGAATGTAGTCTTGCTTGTGATTGCCTATTTCTTTTTGAGTCACAGCTTTTGCGTATAAGACGGCTTATGCAACGATTGTGCTTCCGCTTATTATGCTTCTCTTTGAAAAAAATCTTTCCAAATAATAAATCTTTAACGGGAGATATACTTTTGGATGTAATCGCCTACATCTTTTTTTGTGAGTATTGGCTTAGCGATGTTGTTTAACAGAAACACTTGCTCGGGCGGTCTTGATGTGGTGGCAAAGCTCATGCAGAAAGTATCTTCATATGGACCTCGGAAAAGCACTCGGGCTTTCGGGCCTTTTTATTGCTTCTTTGTCCGTTTTTGCCTTCGATAAAAAGCGGTGATTTTATCTGTTCTGGGAACTTATTTTAACGGAATTATTTTGGACTACTTTTATCTTCGGCCAGACAATAAAAAAAGGGTTTGTGTGATTACCGAGAAGTCGGAGGAAGTAACGGACTACATATTAAATCGCTTACATAGCGGGATGAGCATTTATGATATAGAAGGAGCTTACAGCCACGAAAAGAAAGAAGGAGATTGTGGCGGTAGTGGACAGGCAGGAGTATCAGAAGCTGATGAGCTTCTTTGGAAAAGGAAGATCCCCGGGCCTTTATTACGGTTTACAATGTGGCCGAGATTCATTATACCCCTAAGAAGTGGTAATTTATCCTTTTTTTCTCTCTTGGGCCTTAAAAAAATTTTTTTGTTAAAAAAATAAGAATAATTATTTGATAAAAAAGTGACAAAGTAAAATTTTTGTGCTATAATCTTGTTAATACATTAACAATCCGAAAAAAATGGATTTTTGTTATTGAGCCCTGTAGCAATGGGATACTCGGTAGCAGGGAAGCCGGTATAGAAAGAGCTTAATGCTACGGAAAACAGGAGAGGAGAAGAAAGAAATGAAAGCTTATGCAATGTTGAAAATCGGAGAGTCGGGTTGGATTGAGAAGGAGCGTCCGGCATGTGGTCCAATGGATGCGATTTGTACACCGCTCGCAGTAGCAATTTGTACTTCTGATGTGCATACCCTTTGGGAGGGTGCAATCGGAGAAAGACACAACATGATTTTAGGTCATGAGTGTTGCGCGGAAATCGTGGAAGTAGGATCCATGGTAAAAGATTTCAAGGTTGGAGACCGCGTTTTAGTTCCTGCAATTACTCCTGACTGGAATTCCTTGGAGGCACAGGCAGGATTTTCCATGCATTCCGGCGGTATGCTTGCAGGGTGGAAGTTCTCTAACTTTAAGGATGGTGTTTTCGGGAGAGTATTTCCATGTAAATGATGCTGACGGAAACCTTGCACTTCTTCCGAAGGGAATTGATCCGGTAGATGCATGTATGCTTTCCGACATGGTTCCGACAGGCTTCCATGGTGTAGAGCTTGCAGATATTCAGTTCGGTGACACGGTTCTCGTTATCGGTATCGGCCCTGTAGGCCTTATGTCCGTTGCAGGTACCGCACTTCGCGGAGCCAGCAGAATCATTTGCGTAGGAACAAGACCCGCTTGTATCGAAGTGGCAAAGCAGTACGGCGGAACCGATTTTATCAGCTATAAGAACGGCAGCATTGAAGATCAGGTTCTTGCTTTGACAGACGGAAAAAGGCGTAGATAAGGTTGTTATCGCCGGCGGTGAGGTAGATACCTTTGCTTCCGCAGTAAAGTGCATGAAGCCGGGCGGAAAGATTGGAAATGTAAACTATCTCGGAAAGGGAGAGAGCATCGGCATTCCTCGTATCCAGTGGGGTGTAGGGTATGGGACACAAGGCAATCAACGGCGGTCTTATGCCGGGTGGAAGACTGCGTATGGAGAAGCTCGGAGCACTTGTTGCTTCCGGAAAGCTGGATGTTCATCCGCTCGTATCTCATGTATTTGACGGCTGGGATAATCTCGAGAAGGCACTCTTTATGATGAGAGATAAGCCTGCTGATCTCATTAAGCCGGTAGTATCCATTAAGAAGTAAGAGATACGCTCTACGACATCTTGTTTTTTTGAAGTTTTTCGTGAGGAGAGGAAGACAAAGCACAGAAATCTAAAAAGATTTCGCAGTTTTGTCTCCTTTTTTTGTGTTCATAAAAAATTTATAATCTTTTTTTAACAGTGTTTTTTTGTATCTTCAGGAACAAAAACATACACATTGACTAAGGAGGAAAAATATGAAAAAACTTTGTCGGTACTTCTTGCTATGGCGATGACCATAGGTCTTGTGGCTTGCGGAGGAGCAGGTGCAAGTAAAACAACAACCGCAGTAGACCAGACTGCCCAGGCGGATTCCGAAAAGGAAACTGCAGAGGACAATAAGAAGGCGGAGAATCTGACGGAAACCCAGAAGATCATTCAGGAAGCACAGGGAATGACCATGGAGGAGCTGGCTAAGAAGGCGATTGAGGAGTCGAACGGAAAAATGTTTTACGGTGTTGGTAACTCCAGCCGCGGTAAGACTGCACTTCCCCTCTTCATTGAGTACCTAAAGACAGTTGACCCCTCTTACAATATGGAGTTTGAGTGGCAGCAACCGAAGAACAACAAGATTTTTGATCAGCTGAATGCGGATAACAAAAAGGATGTAGGTACCTTTGCGATGACTTTGATTCAGGACGGAAATCAGATCAAGACTAAGATGACGGATACCGGAATTCTGGACACCTTCATTCCGAAAGAGTGGGCTGAGGCAAACGGAACGACTCCGGATAAGTATAAGGGCTTCCTTCCTTTACAGACTCTGAATAAGGTATTTATGTATAACTCAACCGGAAACAAGACTTACAACAATGTGTGGGATTTTGTTGCAGAAGGCGAGCACGGCCTTTTCATGGGTGTGGATTCCGAAATTGTAGGAAAGAACTTCCTCTATATGTTAACCGAGGACAAGTATGCCGCTTGGATGAAGGAAGCCTTTGATGCCCTTCCGGAAGACAAGAAGACTTATTTCCAGCCGACTGTGACAGAGTGTAAAGCTACTGCAGAAGAGTTTGGACTCAGTGATGATGCAGCATACTCCTTGGCTTGGATTAAGCTTTGGATGGCCAGCTACAATGAACAGACAGATGATGGACCTATTTGCACAACTTTAACCGATGCTTCCGCTAAGGATCAGTTCGGACTTTTAGTATACTCCAAGCTTCGTTCTATCGAAGAATCTGCGACCGTTTCCGTAAATAATATTAAGGTTGCGGCTTACCAGGACGGCTACAAGGGTATCGGCGGTTTCGGATATTGCCATTATCTTTTTGTTACGGATAATAGTCCGCTTCCTTGGACAGCTTGTGCATTCATTGCTTACTTAACCACTACCGAAGACGGTTTCTCCGCATGGGGTAAGGATATGGGAGGATATTCTTCTAACCCGGTCGTTGCCAAGGAAAATGAGGAAAAGTTCCATCATGAAAAAGGCGGAATGGCTGCAGACGGTACGACAGTAGAATTTGACGCCAAGAATGACCGCGGCTATGAGTGGTGGATAACAGACGGAAAGCTTGTTTTAGAGGATCCCGATTATTGCGCAGATGCAGCCTTCGGAATCGGTTCCTGGATTGAAGTATTAGATAAGAACAGTGCGCAGTAAAGCCCTTGCTTTGCTAACTTTTAAGGAGTAATCATGGCAAATAACATGACTTTAAAGACTTCGACGGTTCGAAGAAATAAGATTCGAACTTATTTTTCCAAGCCTCATAATGTGATCTTGCTTTTGATGGGCATCGTGCTGACCTTTACCACTGTGGCACCCATTGTCGCCATTATCCGGGATACCTTTATTATTCACCCGGGGACTATTGATGCGCATTTAACGGGGCGAACAGAAGGCTTTACTTTTATCAATTATATTGATTTGTTTACCAGCAAGTTAGCAAAGACGAATCTTTGGATACCACTCTTAAATACCATGCTTCTCGCGGTTGGTACTTGTGTGGTATCCATCCTCTTCGGAGGAATCATGGCTTTTCTGGTTACCAGAACAAATCTTGCATGGAAAAAATATTTAAGCTCTATCTTTATTTTTCCCTATATCATGCCGCAATGGACTTTGGCTGTTGTATGGCAGCATATGTTTAACAGTAATGCGGTAACAGGAACACAGAATGGCCTTTTGGCGGCACTTACGGGGATTACCATGCCCATTTGGTGGTGTAAAGGGCTCTTCCCGAGTCTTCTTGTTCTGGGGATGCACTATGCGCCATTCGCCTATATTCTGATTGGCGGCATTTTCCGAAATATGGATGCCAATTTGGAGGAGGCGGCAACGATTCTCGATACACCCAAAGTGGAAAAATCATGACCAGGATTACTCTTCCTATGGTGAAGCCGGCAATTTTATCTACCATTCTTTTTGGTTTTTCGGCTCCGCTATGGGATCCTATCCGGTTCCACACTATCTGGGGCTCACCACCCTTTCCACGAAGTATGTTTCCATGAACTCCAAGTACACGGGAGAAGCTTCCGTACTGGCTATAATCATGATGATTTTTTTGGCGTAGCCATCATGCTGATGAACCAGATTTCCCTCACAAGCAGAAAGAATTACACTACCGTGACGGGTAAGTCCGGACAGATTTCCAAGATTCAGCTCGGAAAGCTGGGGCGTTATATTATTGCCTTAATCTTAGTGATACTGACCTTCTTCACTTCCATTTTCCCCATCCTAAGCTTTGCGGTGGAAACCTTCCTGCCGAATCCCGGAGACTATTCCTTCCTCTATACGGGAGACCTCTCCAACCTCACTACAAAAATGGTGGATTACTGCGGAAAATATTACGGAAAACGGAATGTACGGACAGATGGGAATACTGTACAACAACACCATAAGGACGGCCTTCTTCGGAACTCTTTTAGTATCCTTTGCCTGCGCGATTCTTGCGGGCACCATGGGGACCTTAATCGGCTATGCCGTTTCCAAAAACAGACGCTCCAAATGGGCGAACTATGTGAACGCCGTTGCCTTTCTTCCCTACCTTATGCCCTCTATTGCAGTGGGAGTAGCGTATTTTATCCTTTTTTCCAACAAATACATTAACCTCTTTAATACCTATTGGTTATTAATTATTGTAGGAACGATTAAATACATTCCCTTTGCCTCCAAGGCTGCACTGAATTCCATGTTGCAGCTTTCGGGCGAGATTGAAGAATCGGCAATCATCTTAAATATTCCCTGGATACAGAGAATGACAAGAATTATCATCCCCATTCAAAAGTCTTCGATTATCAGCGGATATTTGCTTCCCTTTTATGACCCTGCCTAAGAGAATTGTCTCTCTTTATGCTGCTTTGCGTACAGGGATTCATTTTATCGACGACCTTGGATTATTTTGATGAAATGGGACTTTATGCATTCTCCAGCGGAATCAATCTGATTCTGATTGTCACGATTTTGATTTGCAACTCAATCGTGAATAAGGTAAGCGGAGCGAGCTTGGATAAGGGTATAGGAGGTTGATTATGCCGAAGATTCAATTAGAACATGTTACAAAAGCGTTGGAATAAGTTTTTATGCGACGGAGGATGTATCTCTGGAGATTGAAGACAATGCATTCATTACTCTTCTTGGTCCTTCCGGATGCGGTAAAACAACCATTCTTCGTATGATTGCAGGTCTGGAGACGCCGACCAGCGGAAAAATCACTATCGGAGACCAGGTCGTGTTTTGACAGTGAGCAGGGAATCAATATCCCGGCCAATAAGCGCCGTGTGGGATTCCTCTTCCAAAAACTATGCCCTGTGGCCGAATATGACGGTACAGGAAAATATCTCCTTTCGGTCTGCAAAATGTGAAAGATATCCTTCCCAAGGTGGATTTTTGAAAGCAAAGGTAATTGCGGATTTAGCGCGTTGCCTGGAAAAAAAGCCGGAGGAAGTAAAGCGTCTTACGGAAGAATGTAAGGATAGAAACGGAAAAAAATCGACGAGAAGCGATGCCTGATTAAACTGATTGATTATTTTACGATTTCCATGCCGACGGCGAAAAAGCTTTTATGCCTATCACCTGGAAGAGGGAAAGGATGTCCGGGAAGAGGCTATTGCTTTAAAGAAGAAGGCGGAGGAAGCGAGAATCGCTGAAGGGCTGAATGAGGAATTCCAGTTTGTAAAAAAACGGGGAAGTCGTTATGGAGAGAGAAAGCTCTCTGCCGAGGAAATGGATTTGGCGCTTCGCAGGGTTTCTCGTATCGTTAAAATCGGGATGTTTATGGACCGCTATCCGGCAGAGCTTTCCGGAGGACAGCAGCAGAGAGTGGCTATTGCCCGTACCTTGGCGCCGAAGCCCAGGGTGCTTTTTATGGATGAGCCCCTGTCTAATCTGGATGCCAAGTTAAGGCTCGAAATGCGCTATGAACTGCAAAGACTTCATGTGGAGACAGGCTCCACCTTTTGTCTATGTAACCCATGATCAGATGGAAGCAATGACCTTAGCGACCAAGATATGTTTACTGAATAATGGCGTTTTACAGCAGTATGCTGTTCCTCTTACTGTATATAGCGAGCCGGAAAATACCTTTGTTGCCGACTTCGTGGGAAACCCCTCCATCAATTTTATCGAGGCAAAGGGTGCAGAGAAGGAGGACGGAACGATAGCCTTAAAGCTTCTTGGAGAAGAGGCAATATTCACTCTGGAGAAAGAGCTGAAACTTACGGAATGGTTCTTAGAAAGAGACAGGAAGAAAGAAGAGAGAGAAGAAGAGCAGAAGAAGCGTGCTGAAGAGAAGGGCTATGTGGAAAAAGGAAACAAAGATGAAATTTTCCGCTATCCGATTTCCTATGTGAGTGGAGAGGAAGGAGAATTCCATCCTGAAACGATGACAAACGAAGATCTTTTACTCGCTGTAAGACCGGAGTTTATCGATATTAAATCCGGAGAAGGAATCGAGGGCGAAATTTACGGCGTGATGCCTACCGGAATGGAGACTACCGTGAAGATACGAGTGGGAGAATATCTTTTGACCGGGATGGTTTTCGGAAGTGACATCTTCTCTATCGGCGAAAAGTTGAAGCTCAGTTTTAAGGGAATGAAGCTCATGCTCTTTGACAGAAAGAGCGGAGAGAGAATTGCAAACGGAAGTCTTCGTTTTTCCTAGAAGAAATATGCTATAATGGTACTAATTCTGCTAAGTAAAGGAGTGGTATCGTAGATGGTTTCTTTTAGAAAAGAGAAAGTAAACAAGATGTCTCAGGCTTTGCCTACGCCACTTGTTAAGAATAAAAAAGAGAAGCGGAAGCGTATTCCGCTTCTCTTTTTGTCTGCCTGTCGATTTTCTGCCTGCTTTTAAGTTCTTGCGGAAGAAGAGCTCGGGGAGGTGAGCTGCCGGATGCGCCTAAAGAGGAACAAAGACTGATTCTCTATACCTCTCATAAGGAAGAGCTGTGGAAGCCGATTGTCAAAGAGTTTGAGGAACGGACGGGAATCTGGGTGGAGGTGGTTTCCGGGGGGACGAACCTCCTTTTAGAGGATATTGCGGAGAAGAAGGGGGAAGTGGATGCGGACCTTTTTGGAGGCGGTGTGGAAAGCCTGAATGCTTTTTCGGATTATTTTATCCCCTACGAGGCACAGGGAATGGAAAAAGGTCGACTCTCAATTTAGGAGTATGGACGGAGTATGGACACCTTTTTCCGCTCTTCCTGTTGTTTTGATTTACAATGATAAATTACTTGTGCCGGAGGAATTGGCTTCCTGGGAGGATTTACTGAATCCGAAGTTTAAGGGGAAGATTGCCCTGGCTAATCCCTCTCATTCCGCTTCCGCCTTTACGGGACTTTTTGAGCTTTATGGAGGCTGCTCGGGGAAAATCGCCCTTCACGGGAGATGGTGCAGAGGAAAGCGAAATTCTGCATCAAATCGCGAAACAACTGGAAGGAAAAAGAGTACGAGGATTCCGGAGAAGTGCCGGAAGCGGTTGCAGACGGCTCTAAGCTTGTCGGCATCACTTTGGAAGAAACTGCCCTTAAGTACATTGCCAAAGGGAAAAAAATATCGGAATTGTTTATCCGAAAGAGGGAACGAGCGTGGTGCCGGATGCCGGTGCAATCTTAAAGGGGAGCGAAGCACTTGGAAAATGCGCAAAAAGTTCCTGGACTTCAGCATTTCGGAAGAATGCCAGGAGATTTTACATAAGCGTTTCCATAGAAGGTCCGTGCTAAAAAGCATGGCAGGGGAGGGACAGCCGTCCCTTCTTGATATAAAAGCAACTCCATTATGACATTTCCAAGGTCAGTGAGGAGCGCAGCGGAATTCTTACGGACTGGAGCTTTTACATGGGACTTATAGAAGAGGGAGAAGAATCATGAAAGGGATAGCTTCATTTCGACAGTATTTTCAGAATTCTTTTCGAAGGCGTCTTTTCGGGGCATTTCTTTTGAGCTCTCTTATTCCGCTACTTTTCAGTCTCCTGGTTCTGCTCTCCGCCTTTAGGGAAAGCAGAAAGGAACAGGTCTATAAGGAGGGGCGAGAGTCTCTTCAGCTTATTCGGGAAAGCCTTGTAGAGGAAGGAAAAGGCATCGCCCTTACTTCGAAAGGGCTTTCTACCTCACAAAAGCTTAAAAGTGCCCTGTCGGGAGAGCATGTGGAAGGCACGGAAGTCAACCGGCTTCTTTTTTCCTTGACAGAGGGCTTTAGGGATACTGCCCGTTTTGACATTTATGATAAGGAAGGGGGCTTGCGTTATTCTACCGTGCCAAATCTGCAGCTTCTCAGTCTCCCGACCAAACTGGGGAATTTTTGCAACGCGCATCGGAAGCGGACGGTCCGGTATACGCAAGTATGGAGAGCAATGAGCTTGATTCGCCTCTTTATCAATCTGCCGAAGTCATAAAAAAAGAAAGACTAAGACCGGGAAGGAGGAGATACTGGGCTATGTTTTGGTCAGCTTGGGGGAAGAGGAGTTTCGGAAGCTTTTGTCCGGAAAGTTCGGTGTACAGAACGGCATTTTACTGCTTAGCTCCTATTGGAGACCGATTTATAGTGAAAATATTTTGTTTCCTTCCGAGTTGCTTTCTACATTAAGAAGAGAGTTTTTGCATGAAAATAAATTGGAGGATCCGGAGGGCGAGTTTATCTATACGGTGTCCTCTATAGAAGAAATGGGGCTCTATGTCATTTTAAGGCAGGAAAAAGCCCGTTAGTAGAAAGACAAATTTTCTAATGCTCTTGCTCCTTTTTGTCTATTCTTTTTGGCACAGCTTTGTCCTTCCTTATGGGCTTAATCATGAGTAAGAGACTTTTTACTCCTATAGAAGAGATTAGAACTGCAATGCGGGAAGTCACTTTGGATCATTTGGATGTACGACTTGAGGAAAGTGAAGATGAGCTGGGAGAGCTCGCCGGCCGTTTCAACCGAATGACGGAGGCCTTAGCGGAAAACAGAAGAGCCCTTCTTCTTAACCGGGACAGCCTGCTGAAAAACCAGAAGGAATTAAACGAAGCACAGATTCGCATGCTTCAGGCTCAGCTAAATCCTCATTTTCTCGGAAATACCTTGGACGCAATGAAGTGGATGGGGAAAAAATCCATCAGCTTCCGGAAGTGGCGGAAATTGCAACGGATCTTGCGGATATTCTTCGCTTTGCCATTTCTCCGAAAGAATTTGTTCCTTTGGAAAAGGAGATAGAAATTCTTAAGCGTTATATGGATATACAAAGAATTCGGGGCTTTGATAAAATAGAATTTCGACTGGAGCTTCCGGAGAACTTAAAGAATGCACTGATTCCCCGTATGGTCTTACAGCCCCTCGTGGAAAATGCTATTTTACACGGTATTCTTTCGGAAGGAGAGATCGTGCTATCCGCAGAGGAGCAGGATAAAGAACTGCGGATTTTTGTAAAGGATAACGGGAAGGGAATAAGGAAAGAGCTTCTAGGTCCTTATTCTCCGCCAAAGGAAGATTTGGGACATCATTTGGGGCTTTACAATGTAGACACTATTTTAAAGAAGCACTATGGGGAGCTTTACGGACTCACGATTTTAGACAGAAAAGAGGAAGAGGGAATTTGCGGCACGATAGTACTGGCCGTTTTGCCTTTGGAGAGAGAAAGACTTGAGGGATAAGATGTGGAAGGTTTTGCTGGTAGAGGATGAAATCCTGATTCGAAAAAGGGATACTTATGACCGTGAATTGGGCCTCTCTTGACTGCATGGTAGTAGGAGAAGCGGAAAATGGAGAAGAGGGACTTAAAGCGGTTTCTGACTTAGACCCGGATTTGATTATCACGGATCTTCGTATGCCTAAAATGGATGGCTTGGAGATGCTGAAGAAGCTTAGGGAAGAGGGAAATAGAGCGGCGGTCATTGTACTGACCGCTTATGACCAGTTTTTCTTACGCACAAAGTGCGCTGAGACTGGGGGTTGTCGATTATCTTTTTGAAACCCTTCCATGATGGAGAGCTGGAGGAAATCATTCTTCGAATAAGGAAGAAACATTGGGAGAAGAAGGAAAAAGCCGCTTGTATTTTTCAGAATTTAAAAATAGAGGGCATGAGCCGTTATATTTCGGAAGCTACAGAATATATTGAACAGGAGTCCGAAACCCGGATCTTACGGTAGGGAAATTGCCGAAAAAAACTGGGAATCAGTGAGGGACACCTCAGCCACACCTTTAAAAAAGGAAACAGGGCAAACTATTTTAAGTTATATTACGAGATGTAGGATAAAGAAGGCGGCTCTTGCCTTAAAAAAGCGGAAAGTACAAGGTCTATGAGGTGGCGGAAATGGCGGGATATCGGGACATTACCTATTTTTCAACAAGCTTTAAGAAGCTTATGGGAATCAGTCCCTCGGAATACCAAAGCATGAGCGGAAAAATAATCGGAAAAATAATGTAGATTTTTTCCTCCATAGATTGTAAATGTCGCTGATTTTTGATACAATAGGTTCATTGCTGTTTTAGACAGTAAAAAAATGTAGAAGGGGGTTTTTATGAGTTGGAAAAAAACGCTGATTGATTTAAGGGGAATTACCAAATCTTTTTGATGGAGAGCTGATTTTGGATGATCTGAATCTTTCCATAAGAGAGAACAGTTTCGTAACTTTGCTCAGGGCCTTCGGGTTGTGGTAAAACGACCACACTTCGTATTATCGGAGGCTTTGTGCATCCGGATAAAGGACAGGTATTTTTTTGAGGGAAAAAGACATCACCAATCTGCCGGCAAACAAACGGCAGTTAAATACGGTATTTCAAAAATATGCCCTATTTCCTCACATGAATATTGCGGAAAATATTGCCTTTGGACTGAGAATACGCAATAAGTCGGAGGCTTATATTCGGGATAAGATTCAATATGCCTTGAAGCTTGTGAACTTACAAGGCTATGAGAAGCGTTCCGTGACTTCGCTTTCCGGCGGACAGCAGCAAAGAATCGCGATAGCAAGAGCGATCGTGAATGAGCCCAGAGTCTTACTTTTGGACGAACCCTTGGGGGCTTTGGACTTAAAGCTCAGGCAGGAGATGCAATACGAACTGATTCGCTTAAAAAATGAATTGGGAATTACCTTTATCTATGTTACCCATGATCAGGAAGAGGCACTGACCATGTCCGATTATGTGGTGGTAATGAATCAGGGTTATATCCAGCAGGCAGGCTCCCCAGAGCAGATTTATAATGAGCCGGAAAAATGCCTTTTGTGGCGGATTTTATCGGCGATTCCAATATCGTACCGGGCATTATGTTAGAAGACCGACTGGTACAAATTTTTCGGTGCAAACTTCCCTTGTATTGATGAGGGCTTTGGCCGAAACAAACCGGTCGATGTGGTTATTCGACCGGAGGATGTGGGAAATTTTTGGAAGACGGAGATGACCGTGCAATTCTTAAAGGGACAATGACGCACATCATTTTCAAGGGAGAAATCTATGAGATGGAATGCACCACCGAGGACGGTTTCGAGTGGTTGGTGCACTCTACAGAGATGCATGAGCCGGGAAAGAAGGTGGGAATTTATGTCAGACCTTCCAATATTCAGATTATGAATAAGCCCGAGTCTGAGGACGAGGAGGCTATCGGCGTTGAAGAATAAAGAGAATACCTTACTGGCCACACCCTACTTAGTTTGGATGTGTGGTTTTATTGTCATTCCGCTGGCACTCGTGATTTACTATGCCTTTACGACGAAGGCGGGTGCCTTTACGCTGGAAAATGTAGGGCAGATTTTACTGTGGGAAAATTACAAGCCCCTGGTTTTGGCACTGCTTCTTTCTTTAGCAAGTACGGTGCTCTGCTTTTGTTTTTTGCCTTTTTCCGCTTGCTTTGATTCTTCGAAACAAAAATCGGAAAAGGCTCCTTTGTGGCGTTTATTTTTATTCTTCCCATGTGGATGAATTCCTGCTTCGGATTCTTGCCTGGCAGACTTTACTCGAGAGAAAAGGAGTGCTGAACGAGATTTTGCTTTTTTTGCATCTACCAAGGCAGAACCTCATCAATACTCCCTATGCCATTATTCTTGGCATGGTTTATGACTTCCTGCCCTTTATGATTTTGCCGATTTACAACACGCTAAGTAAAATTGATGACAATACCATTGATGCGGCCTACGACCTTGGGGCAAGCTTCTTTACTACGCTTGGGAAGGTTATTTTACCGCTTTCCGTTCCCGGTATTGTTTCAGGGGTGACCATGGTTTTCGTACCGACGCTCACGACCTTTGCCATTTCAAATATTCTAGGCGGAGGAAAGATATACCTGATTGGAAATGTTATCGAGCAGGAGTTTACGACCAATTCCAACTGGAATGTCGGCTCCGGCCTTTCCATGATTCTGATGCTCTTTATCGTTCTTTCCATGGCGGTCCTTTCCCGCTATGACAACGGAGAGGGGGCGATGTTCTAATGGAAAAAAGAGGAAAAAAATATTTGGAAAACGGTTATTTAGGCTTAGTGGTGCTTTTCCTTTATGCACCTATCTTTATGCTGACCGCACTTTCCTTTAACTCGGGACGAAGCAGAGCGCATTTTTCCGGCTTCAGCCTTCAGTGGTATGCGGAGATGTTCCAGGATGAGACGATTTTACAGGCCTTGAAAAATACACTGATTATTGCATTTTTATCGGCCTTGATTGCGACTGTACTGGGTACCATGGCGGCGATTGCGATTCGGAAAATGAAAAAATTGCCGAGAAATCTGATTATCGGGGTAAGTAATGTCCCGATGCTGAATGCCGACATTGTGACCGGTATTTCTTTGATGCTGATGTTTATTGCCTTTCGCTTCAGCTTGGGCTTTAACACCATACTCATTTCTCATATTACCTTTAACCTGCCCTATGTTCTTCTTTTCAGTGCTTCCAAAGATTCGGCAGAGCTCGCAGGTAAACTATGAGGCGGCTTTAGACCTTGGGGCGACTCCGCTTTATGCCTTTTTCAAGGTAGTGCTTCCGGACATTATGCCGGGAGTTTTATCGGGCTTTTACTGGCTTTTTACGATGAGCTTGGACGATTTTCATCATCACGCACTTTACAAGAGGAGCGGGCATTGATACCATTTCCACCCTTGTGTATTCCGAGGCGAGAAAGGGAATCAAGCCGACGATGTATGCTCTTTCCACCCTGATCTTTGTGACGGTTTTTGTGGTTTTACTTTGTGCGAATTTCGCGCCGGGATTTTTGAGCGGAAGGAGAGGACAGGCATAAAGCGGATATTTGCCGAATCACCTTTGCACATCTCTCCAAAAAGGCGTTTTTAAAGCACTCTTTTATCGAGCTCTTTTCCGCTGTATATTTCCCTCAAGACCCACTGCGTTCCCTATTTGTTCCATGCACTTATTCACTCGTGCTCCTAGCGAACTCGCTGCGCTCAAACACGCTCCGCACTCGTTAGTTAGCATGGAACAAATAACGGGAGCCTCGCGATGGTCTTTTCGTGAAATATACAGATAAAGAGTAGGTTTAAAATAGAGCAATCCTAAAAAGAGTGCGACTTGTAAAAAAAGTTGATATATTGTTATAACGTTTGAAATTTTCAATACTAAGAGTAGGAAAAAGATTATGTTTAAAAAGGGAAATAATAGTAAAAAAATTTTTTTCGTACCGCCGGCCGCTCTCGTAAGATTGCAGTTCTTTCGCTGCTCTTCCTTTGTCTTACTTTCACCTTTTTTTCGCTGCCTGCGGTAAGGGTGAGGCGGACGGAACGGAGCAGGATAATCAGGCGGATGCGCAGGGCGATAATGTTGTTACGGTCTACAATGCGGGAGAGTATATCGACCCGGAAGTTCCGAAGCTTTTTGAAGAAGAGACGGGAATCAAGGTGATTTACGATACTTTTGAGACAAACGAAGAAATGTATCCGGTTATTCAGGCAGGGGGAGTTGTGTATGATGCAGTTTGCCCTTCCGACTATATGATTGAAAAATGATGCAAAAATCATCTCCTGCAGGAGGTGAATTTTTGACAATGTTCCGAATATTAAGGAAATCGGAAAGCAGTACATGGAAATGTGCGAGCAGTTTGATCCGGGAAACAAATATGTTGTACCCTACACCACGGGAACTGTAGGAATTCTTTACAATAAGAGGATGTTGGACGAGCTGGGTGTGCCCTATCCTACCAAGTGGGCGGATCTTTGGAATCCGAAGCTGAAAGGGGAAATCCTTATGCAGGACTCCGTACGGGATGCCTTTATGGTGGCGTTAAAGATGGAAGGGCATTCCATGAATACCGTGAATGATGCGGAGCTCGATGAAGCATTGCAGGATCTTATCAAACAGAAGCCTCTTGTACAGGCCTATGTAGTGGATCAGGTAAGAGATAAGATGATTGGAGAAGAGGCTGCGGTCGGTGTCATTTACTCCGGAGAAATCCTCTATGTACAGGAGGAGCTGGAAGGTACGGATGTGGAAATCGAATACGCAATCCCCGAGGAAGGCACGAATGTCTGGTTTGACGGTTGGGTGATTCCCTACAATGCAAAGCATAAGGAAAATGCCGAAAAATGGATGAATTTCCTTTGCAGACCGGATATTGCCGCGAAAAATTTCGAGTACATTACTTACCCGACTCCGAATACGGGTGCCCTTGCCCTTTTGGATAAGAGCTATACCGAGAACAAGGCCGTTTTTCCCGGATATGGAGAAATTGTTGGAAAAAGGGAGAGGTCTATACTTACCTCGGAGAGGAAAAATGAGGCCAAGTACAATAATCGCTGGAAGATATTGAAGGCATCGTAGAAAGCTTTTAACGGCATATTAGGAAGCTTTTTATAAAGAATAAAAATAGAAGATAAGAAAAAGGCGAGACAGCAGAAGCTGCCTCGCCTTTTTCTATTAATCCGACCGGGACATGAGGATTCCGAGAAAAAGAAGTAAAGGTGTAGACTCTGTTTCAGAACTTTCAAAAAGGAGCCTCGCAGTAAGTCTGAGAGTTAAGTAAAAAAGGGGACACGAGGATTCCGAGAAAAAAGAACTAAAGTAGTAGACTCTGTTCAGAACAGTAAACAAAGCGCACTTTACAAAGGAGAAAAAGCCATGAAGAAGGAGAATGCAATTACAAATAATATTGAAAAAGGCTTAATGGAAGTCACTGCTTATCAATTTCAAACCTATAATATCGATCCCTCCTTTCCGGAGGAGATCGCAAAGCTTGGAGCAAAAGATTTAACAGTACAAAACTGTTCTGAGAGAAAGAACTTTTGCAGGGAAAAGGTTCTTACTATAGACAGCGAAGACTGTAAAGACATGGACGATGCAGTGAGTGTTACGAAAACGAGTGCAGGCTACAGCTTGGCAGTGCATATTGCGGATGTATCGGCATACATTGCTCCCGGAACGGAGCTGGATAAAGTGGCATCCTACCGGGCAAGCTCCATTTACCTTCCGCACATGACGGTCCCGATGCTTCCGGCAGTTCTCTCCAATAATCTTTGCTCCCTTAATCCGGGACTATCCCGATATACACTCTCGGTGCTTGTGGAGCTAAGTGAAGAGGGAGAGATACTCCACTCGGAGATTTGCAAAGCTCAAATTCAATCCAAAGTAAAGGGAGTGTATACGGAGGTTAACCGACTCTTATCCGGTGAAAGAGATCAAAAACTCATGGATAAATACAAAGAGGTGTATGAGGAGCTCTTCATTATGGAAAAAGCTATACATTTTGCTTAGGGAAGAAAAGAATACGAAGAGGCTCCACTTGCGAGAGAAATGAAAAAGCCTAAGGTATTTCTTCGAAATCAGGAAATAGTGATTCAGCAGGAAAAATAGAGGAACAGCGGAAAACATGATAGAGGAATTCATGATTCTGGCAAATAGAATTGTAGCGGAATACCTTTATGAAAAATGAACTCCCCTCCATCTTCCGTGTTCAGAAAGAAAGAAATCATCTGGCGGCTTATCAAGCTATAAAGATGCATCATGCAGAGCTTGCTCTGGATTGCTATGCCCACTTTACATCGCCCATCCGACGGATTGCCGACCTGAAAAATTCACCAGATACTTAGTATGCATCTCAGTGGAAAGGACAAAAAGGAAATCCACGAGATCTTTGACGAAGCTCTGATAGAGGTATGTGAGAGAGCAACAAAGAGAAGCAGGACAGCAGATCAGGGTACAGGGAAAAATGCGAACAATATTGCTACAAAGAATATTTTTCGAAGACATAGCAAAAGACAATTATACAGGGAAAAAATAGTCGGATTTGACAGATTAAAGCGTCCCATTGTGATCATGGATCAGTTTTACATCAAGCTTATCGGATATGCCATCAGCCATGCCGTTATAGGAGAGGAGTATTCCTTTAGGATAGGGATTTTCTCCGGATTGCAAGGAAATGTTCACTTATTGCCCAATGAAAGCAGTGGCCTAAAAAGGAAAGGAGAAGCTTATGAAAGTGCTTATTAAAGAAAAATTTTTGGCGGAAGAATATTCCGAATTTATCTTCTATCTTCATAAAAGGAGCAGGAAGAAAAAGAAAAAAACGAATTTTAAAACTATTTATGAACTTAGGACGGAGAAGGACTATGGAGCAAGGCTTGAGAAGATGCAGGAGAATGAATTGGACCGCTTATGGGAAATGCAGAGAAAAAGGGCGGAAGGGCTGTGCAGCGAAGGGGGAGTGCAGGAAAGCATTTCCGAGTCTTTTACAAAAAAATGCAAGACTGCTTCTCTAAAGCGGAGCTGAACGGCATTTCTATTTGGCCTAAATATGTAAAAAATCGCCCTTTATGCTGTAGAGGAACCGATTTATGAACTGTTGCAGTATGTAAAGGAGGACAATTACATCGTTCTCACAAAACGCTTCTCGGATCTATCCGTTTCCATACAGAGAGAAGGAGAAGAGTGGATTAAGAGTAATGCAGAGCGCTTCGGTAAAAGCCTTATATCAGCATATTTTAGAGGAAATCAATCCGGAAGATGTTCCTTCCGGTCTCGCGCTCGGAAGATATTTTTCAAAGAAGAGGAGAATACGAAAATGGCCAAGTCCTATTATGAGAAGATCATGGCATCAGATACAAATACAGCCTTTAACGGTGTGACTTCCATGCTTGCCCTCTATGAAGAGGGAAATCAAGGCTACGCTGAAAATGAGTAGAAAAAATAAAAGCGCTGTAGAAGGAAAGGAAAAGGCAAACGGGCTGAAAAATAAGCAGTACGAAATCTATGAAGCATGGGTGGGAAAAATGGAAGAGCAAATGCAGAGATATTCAGAACTTCCGGAGCAGTATAAGAGAAACTATATTACCCTGCTTTCGGGCTACGCAAGATTTGAAAAAAACAGAGGAAACTATAACAGAGCTATTGCACTGCTTAAAAAAGTTCCGGAAGGTTTTCCGGATATATACAGAATATATGTGGAAGAAGCCATGATTTATCAGTTTAAATCCTATAGCAACCCGTTTTACAACATAGACAAAGCCATTGAAACATTTAAGAAGGCGGAAGCCTCCATGAAGGATGGTGAAGAAATGTATGCCTTGACAGCTAAAAACAAAAAGTGCATTTTGATGCCTCTGGCCAATTCCTATTTTCTATGTGGAAGATATGAAGAAGCGGATGCGGTATGTGACCAAGTTTTGCAGATTGATCAAAAGGAAACTCGTGCGATTACGCTTAAATCGAAGATCGCTTCTCAGATGGCCTTTTACGATGATTTTTGCAGTATGAAAACAGGAAATGTTCTACTTCATAAAAACAGGAGATGTTCTACTTCATATAACAGGAAATGTTCTACTTCATAAAAGTGGGAAAGGAGAAAAAATGAAAAAAATATTCGCACTTTTTCTGATGACATTTATCGCTCTATTATTTACCGGCTGCGGAGAAAACAAGCCCCAAAGAGTATCTGCGGCTATAGTGGGAGGTCCGATAATGAATGCTCCGGACTATCCGTTGAATAGCCCGACCTTGGAGCGCTATTTGGAAGAGGTTTGCCTCTCCTATGGAAAGATAAGCTTTGTGAGAGCAGACGGAAATCCGCAGCTTTTCTATCAAACGACAATTCCGGCTCCGCCTATAGAAGGCTTATCCAAGGAAAAGCTGAAGGCCAGAGCGGTAAAATTATGTGCAAGAATTAAAGGGACTCTACAATAAAGACGCTTCCGCACTTTCTGAAGAGACGGATCCTCTTGAAGCAATCAGCCTTGCAAGAGATACCGTTATTCATGAAGAAGGGGAAAAGATTATACTCCTCATGCACAGCGGCCTAAGTACGAGCGGTTATCTCAAATGGCAGGAAGGCTTATTGCATATAAAAGCGGAAGCAGTGGTAGAGGCATTGAAGAAAAGGCAGGCATTACCGGATCTTCGCGGAATTACCGTCTATTGGCTCTTTTTCGGAAAGACGGCCCTTCCCAAACAGAGCTTAGTAAGGAGGAGCTCGGCAATTTGAAGGCGGTATGGCAGGCGATTGTAGAAGAGGCAGGAGGAAGGCTCGTCTTTTCCGATGATCCGGTAAGAAACACGGCTCCAACAGATCTTCCTTCTGTAACGGTAGTAAAGACGGGAGAGAAGGATCTCGGAATCAACTATGCGGATAATACAATCCAAAAAGCCTATTGAGAGCATTGTGCTAAGTGAAACGGAGCTGCGCTTCTATGGAGATTCGACAAAGCTTATAGAGGAAGAAAAGGCAAGAGCTTCCTTACAAGTTGTAGCGGAGAAATTACTGGCTGCAGCAGATCGAAGTGTATATGTCATAGGTACTACGGCAAGCGGAGAAAAAAAGAGTTTTGTAAGGCTTTATCGCAGGGGAGGGCAGCAAGAGCAAGGGAAATATTGGAAGAATTCGGTGTGGATCCTGCAAAGATGATTAGTATCGGTTTGGATTATGAGAACCCTTGGCATGTAACGGACAGGGATGCAAAGGGAAATTTTATGGAAAGTTTTGCTAAAGAAAACCGTACAGTACGAATCATTGATCAAAACAGTGAGGAAGCTAAACTTTTGGCTCCTTATATTGCTTAGTAAACAGCATAGCTCCATGGATTTAGAGAGAAAGGAAGAAGTTTATGAAAAAAGTATACCCAACTGCAAAAGGCTTAGAAAAAACCAAGAATCAGTCATCTTAACGCTTGGTATAACCGCCCCTTTATCGAATGGATTTCCGGGAGGATGGACGGGAAGAAATTTCAAATTTGTGATTTGGAAGGAGGGCACACCACACCCTACATCCACCGTAAAAGCCATTTTCTGGATACTTATATCAACGAACTGTACAGAGATGTCACAAGAGAATTTAACGAGGTATACCAAGAGGTGCACTCCCTTTGCACGGAATTAAAGGAAATGGAGGAGCCTGAAGGGCCGAAAGACGGAATGAATCCGGAGGAATATGCAAGGAGAGCGGCCGAGGCTAAGGCAAAGCAAAAAGAAATAAACTCCGTCGAAAAGAAATTCTACTGCAAATGAGTGCCTTGAATGAATCCATATTGATGACCGACCTGGAATTAAAAACCATATTGAGGCCTCGGAGGATATCGCGGCAACCAGATACGCCAACTATTGGAAGGGAATCCTGGAATCGAAAAAAACTGAATGAGTATCTCCCCTTGTCCCGGAAAGAAAATATGAGGGACGGACAGAGTATTATTTCCATCGGGATCGGGTACTCTCCCTGCTAAAGGAATATGTATAGCAAAGGAGGTATGAATAGTCAAAGAGGTATGAACAGTCAAAAAAGTATATCTATTCGAAGAAGTATGTATAGCAAAGGGAATAGCTAAAGGGATGTATCAGGAGAAGGAGGAAACATGAACATTTTCAAAGGAAGAAAAGAGAGAGAAAGCGAAAAACGGAAGGATAGGGAAGACTTAGTGGAAGTGCCCAGCTATTCACCGCATGATTTTAGGCCCTTAGACTACATGGCAGGAGAGGAATGGGACTTTTTGAAGAAAACTTTGAACAAATCTGTCGGGAATCCTTGGAAAAAATACAGCCGGATGAATTTAACGGTGCATATATGGACCCCCTTATTAAAACTAATCTGGAGGTAGCAATAGAGAGGATAGCTAAGCAGTCCATCCTTCACCGACTTCTTATCAAAGAAAATATACGAAAACTTCATCAGGGGGACGAAATCTGTGAAAGAGACAGGCTAAAGCATTACGAGGAGGATTATCAAATGCTTTTAGCCTCCCTCGAGCAGGATAGGAAGGTTTATTATAAAAAAACACTCCTTGGGAAAAACTTTTTACAGTAAAGAAAAATCACAATGGGAATGTAGATCTAAGAGAAGAGGAAAAAAACGGGAGGAGGCAGAGTATGTTCAGTAAAGAAAAAAATAAGGGAGTCAAAAGCATCTCAAGCGGAAGACTACAAATTGAGAAAAAGAAGGAATAACTGCGTTGCAAAAAGAGTGACAGTTGCTTTTGGTCAAAGAGCCATGTCATTATAGGCCTTACGCTGGGCTTTGCCCTTCTTGATACTAGCGTTCTCTATAATTTGTTCGATAGGATTCTGGACCAAAGCTCCCATCTTGGGATACTGATGGCTTTCGGTATCGCTATACTCATTAATGCCATTGCTCTTCCGGCTGCTAAATTTATCCGCCGGGCAGGATACGGAATAAAAAGAGCGAAAATCTGGGCGGGGTTATGTATTGCCACCTTTTTGCTCTTATTCTTAGGAACCGCAAGCCTTAGGATGGCTAATGCGGACATGTATGAACAGAGTTCTGTGATTTCTTCTCTAAAGAATGATTTATCCTCCGGTGAAGAAGTTCCGGAGGTCGATGAAAAAAACGAAGATGAAGGCATATTGTACTGCGGGCTTCATGTGCATAGAGCCTTTAGCGACTACTCTTGTTATCTTTTTTCTGTCTTATTTCCATGATGATGAGCTTCGGAAGAAAATTGAACAAGAGGAAATCAGGAAAATTGAAATGGAAGAAGCCATAGCGGATTTGAAGGCCTCCATTTCTTCCATGGAAGCGAATGAGCTACTGCTCCTAGAGGAAGATGAATGTGCGAGGGAAAGTGCCATTCGAGAGCTTAGAGCAAGGGCAAACAAACTGAAATCCATTGCCAGAAAGCTTTTAGCGGAGCATTTACATTCCGCCGGTGCATCCAGTGAGCTGAATCATCAGCTTATAAAAGAGCTGGAACAAGCCGATAGGAATCATTTCATGATGGAAACGGATTCGCAAGAAAATGCTGAAAATATTATCTCTGACTTTAGTTTAGCGGAAAAAACCGCGGTCTGATTGTTCGATAGGAGGAAAAACCATGAAAAAAAGAATTCAATTACCTCTTTACTGCTTCTGGTATCCGCTTTGCTTTTTCCGCTAAGCTCTACCGTCTATGCGGAACCTAATTATGTTTATGAAAGAATCACTTTGGATACATTCGACCATAATCGATATGCATCCGATAATCCGGACCTTCTCGCATCCTTCGGGCAAAATAGAAAGCTTCTCTTTCAGCATTATCAGAGTAATGGAAAACAAGAGGGAAGATTGGTGCATGCTCTACCCTATAAAACCAAGTAGACTGGCCGTTTTTTTGAACTGAAAAGAGATGAGTCATTTTACTTTGATGCGGATCGATATGCCTCGGACTATCCGGACCTTTTGGCGAGCTTTGGGCGGAACAAGAAAGCCCTGTGGAACCACTATAAACAATACGGATTTTATGAGGGAAGAAAGGCTTACGGAACATCGGACAGTGTGGAAGCGAAACGAAAGGTCTTTGACATAGCGGAGTCTATTACGAATGACGGTATGACGGAAAGAGAAAAGATTAAGGCGGTTCATGACTGGATTATCGATCATACAAGCTATGACATTGTAAATTATGAAAACAACTCAATCCCCGAGGACTCTTATAACATTACCGGAGTTATGCTGAAAGGCGTTGCAGTTTGCTCAGGATATGCCAGAACCTTTGACTATTTTATGTTCGTTTTAGGAATAGAGCATGAGCATGTTACGGGCCTTGTTGATTCTCCAAAAGGAGGACGGGGAGGACATGCTTGGAACAGAGTGCTTTTGGACAATACCTGGTACTATATTGATTGTACCTGGGATGATAAGCCGCTTTGGGCAGGAGAAAGCCTCCGATACAGATACTATTTAATCTCCTATGAAGAGATGTCTAAAAAAATCATGAAGCGAAGGAATTTTTATAAAAACATACTAAGAAAAAAATACCGCTTGTACTGTATTGATTTTTTTATGGTATAAGTTAGTGTGAAAACTGAATAGTGCTTAGCAAAGTCGCTGTTTTGAAGAATTAGTATTGGACGCTCCGAGGGTGGAGTCTGTCCATTTGGGGATTCTTTAAAACAGCGACTTTTTTTGTCGCTCCCCGGCACCTTGAAAACAGAATCCGCAAATGAGCGGACGGCCAACCGGGGAAGCCGCGCGATGATAGGAGCGGGCCAAGGAATAGTTTGTCTCAGATTGCGAGGAAATGTACTGAAAGAATGTATTTTTAAAGGGAAACAGCTTGTATTCAGGAAAGCAGAGCAAAGTATTCGATTTTTTACAGACTACAAGCTTGAATGGAAAGAGAGGATTGACAAATGAAAAAGAAAATGAATTTAGAAATGAAAAATTTTACGAATGTAGAGGAATTGTATATGGAAAGTGCGGAAATCAATTACGGAGTGGAAATGGAGATGGCAAAGCTGTCAGAGCGTTTTTTTAGGCTCCGCAAGTTTCCTTCCGGAGCCGGAATTCCTGGGCTGGCAGATTATGCTGAAGAAAGACGAGAGAGTAGCCGGTCACTGCTTTTCTTCTTCAGAAGGAAAGGTGGAAAGTGATGATTTTCAATGGATATGGCAGGGCTTTGCGCAGCTAAAAAGCAGAGATAAGACAGTAATAAAGGAACTTTTTCAAGCAGGAAGAAAGGTCTATCAACTTGTCAGCCTGACAGAGAAGCAGTATGCGAATTCTTCTTCTGAAGTATTGCGGGGGATTCCCTACCGTCCGGGAGATTTTTGACGGCTGGTCTTCCGGAAATTATTTTTTTCAGATCTATTTACCTTGCTTATGGAAGAGGAGGCCATTCTTTATGGCATTGCAAAATCAGCGGATAAGGGGGTGATGGGAAAAGGAGGAATTTTTATCAGCCTTCCCAAGGAAATGTGCTTAAGAATGAAAAACAATGATTTCCTTCTCTCTTTCTCCTATGCAAGTAGAGGAAATGGAAAAATAAGGCAGTAGAGGAGGAAAAAAACTGTTGCCCGGTGACCTGTTTATAAAGGCAATGACTCGCTTCTTCTTGGAAATACGGAAGAGAAAGAAACTGCAATTCTCTGACGGAGAGCGAGAGATTAGGGGATATGCAGAAGAATCAGACAGATATGCAGCGGAAAAAGAGAATAGGGGGATAAAGGAATCGTTTACTCCTATTGAAACTATGGATTTCAGCGTCAGGTCTTATAACTGTTTAAAAACGAGCAGGAGTGGTCAGCGTGGAAAAGTTAAGTAGTCTTTCGGAGGAAGAGTTAATGAGAGTAAGAAATATGGGAAGAAAAAAAGTTTTTTTCCGAAATTCAAAAATAAGCTGATGGAGATGGACTTGCATTCTGAAGATAGAGAAACGGATACTTCTACTGAAATCTAGCGGAAAAATACCGCTTGGATTTTGCTTTACAGAATAAGCAGAGAAGAGAGGAGTATTAAAATAATTCTTAAAGCATGCTAAAATATCTGCAACATATTTGTGAAGAACGAAAAAAATCTTTTTATTTGAAAATAGGAGGAATGAGATGATAGTGAAAAAGGAATATTTTTTTGGTGATTTTACTGCCGGCTTTATTGGCCGCTTGTGCAAATGCCGGTAAAAGCCAAGTTCCTGTAGAAACTAAAGAAAAGACGGAAAAGAAGCCGTTAAAGAAATTGAAAAAACAGAAGGAAGTGGCAAATGTCCCTTCCTCATTGCCTCACTTTCTTTTGGAAGTGGATAAAAATGGGGAGAGAGATGAGGGGTATCACGATCTCTATCGTATTGCAGGGGAGAAGTTGAAGCTAAAGGAAAGTACGGAGGAGTTCAATGCCCTTAGCGATGCCATAGAGAAGTACAATCGGCAGCAGGAGCTTATTTATCAAGCGGATCTTAAAGAACTGCAGAATTTCGTCTCTTCCGGAGGGGCGGGAGCCCGAAGAAATGACGATAGCGAAATGAATATACCGGAGATTATTTCCAAGACATACATTATAAGGGCGGATAAGAGGATAGTTAGCCTTCTTAATTGTAAAGAGGTAAAAAAATAGCGGAGATCGGCTTCATTCTCAGTGCTATACCGCAAATTTTGATTCGAAGACAGGGAAAGAGCTTTCATTTTCCGATGTGGTAAAGGATGATAAGCAATTTTTTGACTTGGCTGATAAGAAGGCCGAGGAATCCTCCGAATGGTATAGGGAGCTTCCCTCGGAATTGGTAAAGGAAATATTGGTTAAGGGAAACAAACTTCTCTGGACCGTGAGTGCAGAAGGCGTTTCCCTTTACTTTGACGGCTATATGGACGAAGAAAAGCAGAAGGAACCTATCATGCTCAGTATATACTTTGATGAAGGGGAAGAGCTGTTTACGGAACAGTATAAAAATAGGGAAACAGATTATCTTATTCCCTTTATCGGAAATGCTAAATGGGAGGTAGATGTAGATGGTGACGGAAAAAGGGACAGTGTATACGCCAAAAAAAGTAAATACTGATGTGTGGGACGGATACGATAGAGGAATTACAGGTTTAAAAGCTGCCGTAAACGGTCTGGAAACGGAATTGATAGAGGGCTTTGACGGTGATGCCTATTTGCTTAAAAAATCCGGAAAATACTATATGTATGTATTTATGGAGGAAGTGGACGATGCTACGGTACTTTATCGAATCGACCTTGCCCGCCCGGAGAAAAAAAGAAGGAGAGTATTGGTCGGTGGCTCTTGCAACAAGAGATTATACCTGGGATGAAGACGGCTTAAAGGAACATTCCCGTAGTATAAAAGAGACCTTTTCCGATATAGCGGGCTTTTACGGAGAGAGCAGAAACGATGTACTCAGCTCAAATACCGCAATAATTGACTGGGTTATCGGAGAAGATGCGTACCCTTCTCCAAATGGAGAACGCTACAAAGTCTACAGCACAAGAGTATTACATAGTCTTAGAGATATTCCCGCCAAGAAGGTGGACGGTAATGGAGAGATCATCGGGGATGCAACGATACCTGCGGATTCCTATTTACTATTTATGTACAGTGATAATGAAACTTGGGCGGATATGAGAATTGTTGATGAAAAAGATGTGGAAGAGGAAGGCTGGGGCGGAGAATACCGCTACTTTAAAATAAAGGACAAAAGTCTACAAGACTATGACGGCCCTTGCTACAGGATCCAAATGGAAAGGGATAATGAGACCTGGAGTACTACCATAAATGGAATAGAGGTGGAGGAGCTCCTCGAAGGAATCATGTATGCAGGATAAAAAATAAAGCTATTATCAAGGGATAAATTTTGTTAGAATGGAAAAAACACTCAGGAACTGCTTAGTCTTAAAGGGGGAAGAAAATGCGCTCAAAGTATGTGGCTTATATCGGTTCTTATTCCTACACCGGTTCAGCAAAGGGAATCACTATCTGTGATGTGGATATGGAAAAGGGAGATTTATAAAGAGAACGGAAGTAGAAGTAAATAATTCTTCCTATGTAGTCGTATCGAGGGATGAAAAAAACACTTTACTCCATCGCGGATGAAGGGGTTATCGCGTTTCGTATTTTGGATAACGGTGGCTTAAGTAAGCTGAATACCAGAAATATCCGCGGAATGAGAGGATGCCACTTGGCAGTAGATAAGAGCGGGCAGTACCTTATGGTTTCCGGATATCATGACGGAAAGGCAACCCTTCTTGCCTTGAATCCTGACGGTTCTGTGGGAAATATCATTGACGGTGTCTATGATCAGGGGGTCGGGTCCGTTGCGGAAAGGACCTTCCGTCCTCATGTTTCCTGCGCCAGAATGACAGATGATCAAAAGTACATTTTGATTGCGGATTTGGGAATTGACCAAGTGAAAATCTTCCGCTTTGATAAGGCGGACGGAAAAATGCGTCAAATCGACACCCTTCGATGTGAGTTACAATCCGGTCCTAGACATCTTCGCTTTTGCCCGGACAGAAAATACCTCTATTTGCTTTATGAGCTGAAAAATGTGATTGATGTATATCGTTTTCATGAGGAAGAGGGAGGAAATGAGGGTCTCCATTGAGAAAATCCAGACGATTTCCACCTTCCTGGAAAAGGATAGAGATCCCTTTGATTGCGGCCTGTCAGATGCGTTTTTTTCTCCGGATAAAGATGCATCTCACCTCTTTGTTTCCAATGCGGGAATCAATACTATTTCCATTTATGACAGGGACTTAAAGACCGGACTTCTTACCATGAAGGGCAGCCTTCCAATCGGAGGAGAGTACCCTAAGGATTTTTGCATTTTTCCCGGATGAAAAGCATATAGCGGTAGCCAATAATGAGAGCGGTACGATTACCTTCTTAAATGTGGATTATGAGCATGGTCTTCTTTCCATGAGTGCGAGAGAGCTGGAAGTTGACGAACCGAACAGCATTTGTATGGTAAAATGCAGAGGATAAAAGAACTTTAAAGGAGAAGTATGGGCGGAAACAGCTTTGGAAAAATTTTCCGTATCAGTACATTTGGGGAGTCTCACGGGGCAGCTTTAGGCGTTATTGTAGACGGCTGTCCTGCGGGACTTCCGCTTTCGGAAGAGGATATACAGCACTATTTGAGAGAAGAAGGCCGGGAAAAAACCTGAAGATGACAGCAAGGAAAGAGGGAGATAGAGTTGAGCTTCTTTCCGGAGTTTTCGAGGGCTACAGTACGGGAACGGCCATAGCCTTACTTATCCGAAATGAGGATCAAAGGTCTAAGGACTATAGTGAAATCGAGGGATTGCTTTAGGCCGGGGCATGCCGATTACGGTTTTTTCAGTAAGTACGGGATTAGAGATTACCGAGGAGGGGGGCGCTCCTCCGGTAGGGAAACCGTTTCCAGAGTAGCGGCCGGAGCAATAGCGAAGAAGATTTTAGAAGAGTTGGAGATTCAAGTAGAGGCCCGAGTTGTCGAGCTTTGCGGAATAAAGCTCCTGGGTAAAAAGGAGCAGGCAGAGGCCGATGCACGGATTCTTCAGCTGCGAGAAGAAGGGGATTCTGCGGGCGGCATCGTGGAATGCAGAGTAAAAGGGCTTTGCCCGGGGTTGGAGAGCCTGTATTTGACAAGCTGGACGCGAGACTTGCGGAGGCAATCATGTCTATCGGGGCTGTAAAATCGGTAGAAATCGGTGACGGCCTTTCTGCGAGCAAAGCACGAGGCTCGGAAAATAACGATTCATTTATTCCGGGCGAGGAAGGGCGCTTGTTCCTTAGGAAGGAATCGAACCATAGCGGCGGGATTCTCGGCGGAATGAGTGACGGCTCGGAGATTCTTGTGAGAGCAGGCTTTTAAAACCTACGCCGTCTATTTCGAGAGAACAAAAAGACGGTAAAGAAAAATGGAGAGCCTACTACGATAGCCATAAAAGGGAGACATGACCCTACCGTAGTGGAACGGGCGGCGGTAGTCGTTGAGGCCATGACGGCTATAGTCATATTGGATTGTTTGCTTGAGAATATGAGCGCCAAACTGGAAAATATCAAAAAAATATATCGGAAATAAGACTTACCGATGGAATCTTTTCGGGAATAGGGTCTTTTTGTTATTTTTATAAAAAGAATAAACCGGTATATTTTTTTAAGTAAGGGGTTAGTTTAAGAGGGGAAGGAATGAAATTAATTAAAAAGTGTCCATACGGTAGACTCCCATACAGCCGGAGAATCCACCAGAGTGGTTGTAGGGGAATTCCTAAAATTGCGGGAAAGACAATGCCTGCAAAAAAAGAGTGGCTGGAAGAACATATGGATTATCTTAGGACGGCACTGATGCTTGAGCCGAGAGGCCATAATGATATGTTCGGGGGCGATTCTTACCGAACCTACATGGGAGGACGCGGATTATGGCATCATTTTTCATGGATGGAGGCGGCTACCTTAATATGTGCGGACACGGCACTATCGGGGCAATGACGGTGGCTGTAGAGACCGGAATAGTGGAAGTCACCGAGCCGATTACGAAAAGTTGTACAGGAAGCTCCTGCAGGGATAATCAGAGGGGAAGTTTTGGTGGAAAATTCCAAGGCGAAGACTGTCAGCTTTCAAAATGTTCCATCCTTCCTCTATAAAAAGAGATCAGGAGCTGGAGCTTCCCGGATATGGGAAAATCAACTTTGACATTTCCTTTGGCGGTTCCTTTTTTGCCATTGTAAAGGCGGAGCAGGTGGGACTTTCCATTATTCCGGAAAATGCGGAGAAGCTGAAGGAGCTGGGTATCATTTTACGAGAGATAATTAATAAGGAAATTCCGGTACAGCATCCGGAGCTTCCTCATATTCATACAGTAGATTTAGTGGAATGGTGGTCTGAAACGGAAACAAAAGGAAGCAACACTGAAAAAAATTGTGTGGTTTTTGGTCAGGGACAGGTAGACCGTTCCCCTTGTGGAACGGGAACCTCTGCAAAGATGGCTACTCTTTTTGCCAAAGGAGAGCTGAAGATTGGAGAATCCTTTTTACTATGAGTCTATCTTGGGAACGATTTTTTTGAAGGGAAGATTCTGGGAACAACAAAGGTAGGGAGAATATGAGGCGGTTATTCCCCAAATTAGCGGATCCGCATATATTACCGCCTTTAATCATTTTGTGATAGAAGAAGAGGATCCCTTGAAGTATGGGTTTGTGCTGAAATAGAAGGAGATGTTGCCTGTGCGGGATAGCTGTTATGCATTAAGAGGATGAGGCTAACCGGCGAGGAAAAGACGGTATGGAAAAACTTACTGGAACTGGCGGTAAAGAAGCAAGAAGAGAAAAATTTATTTTTCTCTTCTTGCTTTGCTATTCTATTCTGTCCTCCGTTCTCTTTTTTTATAAAAAGCGGAAATGCGGAGCGACTGATGGAAAAAGAAAAAAATCTCCTTGCGCTTAGTGAGCTGGGGCCTGCTTTTTTTATATTTTTTTGCAGTCCTGCTTTTTTTAGGAAAAACGATTTGTATAAGTAAAAAGCGCTTCTTTTTATCTTTTCTCTTCCACTTCTCCTTTCCGCCTATCTCCACCGCTTTTTTTCTTCCTCTTGCCGTTTCCTTTTCTATATTTTTTTTCTTTTTGGCGCTTCTCTTCGGCTTTCTCCTTTCCGGAAAAAAATCAGCTATTATCCAAAGAGGATGGTAGAAATACTTAGTGAATTACCTTGCAGGATAGAGAGTTTTTTTATCCTGCCTTTTCTATATATTCAAATTAGTCGCAGCAATATTGCCTTGGATTATGATTCTCTTCGCTATGGATTAAGGAGTGCGTATATTCTTTTCTCGCATCAGGATATCGTACAGGCGGGGCTTTTTTCTATGATTAAAGGCTTTTTCAGCTCCCACGGTTTACTCAACGCGGTCTACAGCTATCCGAAGGGCTTAGAGCTGCTGACGGCTCCTCTCTCCTTCTTGCCGGGCTACGGTTTTCTTCTTGCTTTTCAGATCTGGATTTATCTTGCGCTAGGATTTGCTTTATTTTTTTGCTGGCGAGGAAAAATCAATCCCAAGAGCGGTATGGGGGTATTCCTTCTGTTTTACTTTTTTTCTTCCATAGGGAATATGGCAGTGACTGTAAAAACAGATAATATTACATTGCTTTTGCAAGTCTTAAGCTTGTATTTTTATGCAAAGGGAGAGCGTAAAAACAGTCTATCCATGCTGATTCTCAGCTATAGTTTTAAGCCTACAGCAGTGGTATTCAGTACTTTGATTTTTCATCGGATTATTCTTTGACAGTCTTTTGAAAAAAACAATAAAAGGATTTTTTTATGAGGAGAATCGTTTTAAAAGGGGGAGCAAACAAGAAGTCATTGAAGAGGAGAGTGTAGAAAAAGGAAGCGGCAGATTTTGTATTTTGGGAACTCGAAAAGAGGGCTCAACAGCCTTAATTCTTTTTGGCAATTCTCTTCACCGGCCTGATTACCTTTCGCACTTTTTTAATTACGGGACTTCCTTTTTCCACTACCTTTACCGGAATCTTTAAAGCTATGGGCTTTTTCTGTAAAATGGCCCTTTAATCTGGATGCACATATGGACTATAGCGGGGAAAAAGGTTGGATTAGAGCTTGTAGCCTCTTTCATACGCAGAGTTTTTTTCCTTTCTCTTTTTATCCTGTAGGAGAGGACATGGCCCATGTCAGTATTGCTTGGAGTGGACCCTTTGTTTCCGCTAATCCTTTTTTTCTGGCCTTTTAGAAATGCCTTTTGCGGTATCATTTCAAGGGGGAGTAATGCTGATCCGAGTAAGGAAAGCAAGAGTAGTTCAAATGAAGAGCGGAACTTCTCCTATTTGTGGACGGTTTTTCTTAATCAGCTTTTTTTCTCTTAAGCTTTTCTATGCTTTGGCAGATTGACGGAAATTACTACATTTTATGGGAGTGTCTGGCGCTTTTGCTGGCGGCTTCTTCTTTATGGGGTGAAGGGGAAACTTTTCTGTGGAAGCCCAATCTTTTATGTAGTGAAAAGCGAATTTCTTTATGGAGGTCCAATCTTATAAAGGGGATTTTCTCCTTGGTTTATCTCGTATCTGTTTTGATTACGCTTGTGACTTCTTGGGCGGGAGCGGTCGGATTTACACCGATTGATTTCATGAACAAGGGCTATTATGACCATTTTGCTGTGGAAATGGAAAAAGCAGGCTGAACGAGGAAGCCTTCCTCTTTTTTTCTGAAAAATGGCGGAGAACCCGAATAATCATGTGCTTGCTGTTTCGGAAACACCGGACTGCTATCGGATTCCCTGCGTTTTGGAAAGCATTACCGATGTGGAGGGCTCCGGAGGAAGTCCCGGACTTTATGATGATCCGCTTTATTTTGCCTGGTTTTTAAAATGGTCTGAAATCGACTACATTTATATGGAAAAAAATCTTTTTAGAAGAAGAAAGAGAAGAGAGAGCAAAGGGAATGCTTCAGAAAATGGCGGAGCTCGGACTCTTGATAGAACCGAAATTCGCAGATTTAACAAAAAAACGCAAGATAGTTTTTCCGGAATACCTGCTTGTGAAAGTGAATCAAACTCGCTTAGAATATGCTTGAGAGAGGAACCCTATCCCGCACTTTCAAAAGAGGAAGAAACGGATGCGAATAGGGTGAGCGCGTGGATAAAAAAACAGAATATAATGCGGAATAAAGAGGGTAAAAACTGTAGAGTTTGACATTATTTTTTTAGAAGAAACGGATGGCGAAGATATTACTCCATATCAGGGGCGAGTGAGGAGAGAAATGTACGGTTTGAAAAAGGCAAGATGATTTACAGGAAAAAGATAGATTACAGATAGAGGAGAGATTACAAGTCGAGCAGGAAGAAAAAGAAAAATTTGGGGAAGAACCATCAACATTCTTTTTCCTGCTGTTCAGCTTTGCTGCGTTAATGGCTTTTTGCCTTTTATGTGAATCGGCATATTCATATTAAAGCACTATATATGGATGACCTCTATTATTTCTCTTTTTAGAGAGCAGGACTTCTTCAGCTTCAGTTTTCCCATAGGGCAGGCAGTGCGTTTTCGCCCGGTTTATTGGGCCCTAAGTTATATTGAAATGGTCTTTGTGGCAAATGATCCCAATCGCTACTGGTATTTTAATGTGGTACAGAATGGCCTCCTTGCTTTCTTCCTTTGCTTTTTTTCATGGAAGGCTTCTCATGGAAAGAAGATTCTTTCCTTTTTCATGGGGAATTCTCTTCCTTTCTTCGCATTTTGCCTATTATCAGATTGGGCAGGCTTTAGGAACCTTGGAGTCCTTGGCGCTGGGCTTTTCCTTGATTACACTCTATTTCCTCTATCAGGAATTGAATGAAGAGAAGCATTTTAAGAGAAATCTTGTTCTTTCTCATCTTTTTTTCTTCCTGACGGTTTTTACGCACGAAAGATATATTGCTTTACTTCCAATTTTATTTGTGCCGCTGTTTTTTAGGAGGAGAGTAGAAAAGAACACAGCCGTTAAGACTATTTTAACAGGAGGAAATCATGCAGAAACGGAATATAGAAGAACAGAACAAGAGAAAGCGGAAACGAGAGGAAATGAAGCAGGAAAAGAAAAAAAGAAAGAAGGGAAAAACTATCGTTTTTACTTCGTGCATTCTTTTATCTTCTTCCTCTTGCCCAAGCTTTTTCTTTTTTTATGCTATCCGTAAGTTTGCCATTGGCTCTTTCATTCCCTAAGGGGACGGGAGGCACGGAAGTTACGGAAAGCTTTTAAACTTGAAGAAGCCCTCCAAAAATGCCTTCGCGGAAGTCTACTATATCTTCGGCTTTCCAAAAAGGGCCGGAATATCTAAATGGAATCCCTGGGAGAAATGTGAGCCCGGAAAATACTCGAAAAGCTGGTGTATGCATCCATAGCCGTACTGGGGATTACGGTGCTTTTTTTGTGCTTTTATTTTTGTGCTGATCCGCATTTTTTTAAGACGGATAAAGAGCACAGGAAAGAAAATGCAGCGAAGCAGTATCAGCGGGGAAGCAGATAGCAGGAAAACAGTATAGCAGTACCGGAAAGAAGACTACAGATGATTTAGTGAAACAATTCAGTAAGTGACTCGGTTAATTACTTTAAGAAATAGAGCAAAAGAGGGATAAAAGCTCTCCCGACTTCGCAACTTTATCGGAAACAATATTCTATTCTTACTGTTTTATTGCGATGTGTATCGGCTCTTCTTCCGTGACCATTCGCGTGGAAATGCGCTGGGTTTATGTGAGCTTTTGCTGCCTCTCCTCTATTTTTTTTCGTATTTGCTGGGCGTGAGCAGGCTGCCGCTCGGAACCATTTTCTGTCTGGCCTTTATTTTGCCTGCGCCTTCCGGTGGAGCGCTACTATCGTTCTTATTTTTCCACAGATCTATTTTCTGGGAGGATCAGGATCGGATGAATTCCTTGGCAGAGCAGACCATAGAAAAGTACGGACGGGACTATGTTTTGGGTAAGCAGGTCTATATTCTGGAAAAACAGCTATAAGATGAGTAAGTTTTTACGGGAGATACCTTCTTTCAGGTCTTTGATGAGGATTTCAGCGGACACGGTACGAAGATTCATTTTATACAGGATCTGACAAGACTTCCGAAGGATGCGAGCCGGGAAAACAGTCTGGTTCTTAAGGAAGTGCCGGAGGA
>BNJT01002141.1_pt1 | contig 99025 bp, 107 predicted proteins | sample 8540491 | NCBI WGS metagenome assembly BNJT01 (sample SAMD00202455, study PRJDB9452) | human saliva metagenome | host: Homo sapiens | reverse complement strand
ATTAATAGTAATATTGATATCTCACAGTAGACCATCCAGATTTAATAAAACAATAATAAATGAAAATAAATAATTAAATTTATTGTAACAATAGGGAGGAATTTATGGAAAATTGGAATTACTTTGACAACGGTAAACAAATGGATGGGGAAGATGGCTTGTAGAAGTATGTACTATTAGGATCTAGGTATTTTATATACATTTGCTAATGGTTTTATACAAGTTAGACATCTTCAACTTCATCATCAGAAAACTCCTGTGAGCTGATTCATTTAAACCAAGAAACGAAGAGATAAAGGGTCAGGATCAATTCTCACATCTGCGCTATGATGGGTTACTCTTGCTGGTAACGCTGGTGGAGTGAAACGTAGAAGTTGGAGCTGCAAACACAGCAGTTGCAGCGAGGAGTACCGGGAGCAGTATTTTGGATGTGGGAAGCTGTCGTATCTTTTGAATGGCTCTAAACATGGAGAAATAGTTTTATCTCAATTATCGTGGATGTGATGGAAGAAGGAACTTATTATGCACCTATGTATTGTATTAGAGATGGATTGAAAGCACCTTGGCTTCTTGGAATTGTAATTGCTGGTTTTAATGTGCATAAAATGATGGGAGCGACCCTAGTTCAATCAAATACAATAGCAGGAGTTTTAACTCAAACTATGTGGTGTGCCTACTTATAACTGGTGTCATACTAATTTGTTGTTTACCTGCTAATCATTTTAGGTGGATTAAAAAGACTTGCTAATGTTGTAATCTTTTAAAATTTATAATGTCTGTATCTCTATGTAGTCGTTGGACTTTAGTTATACATTAACATCGTGACAAAGTTCCAGCTGTATCAGGTAAAAATATTTTACTGATGCTTTCCTCAATGAGCTGCTGCAGGTGAGTAGGTGGATATGTAATGGCAAAAGAGTGAATATATGGAATTACCCAGAATGTATTCAAACGAAGTTGGGAAGAACTGTCTACTTGGTAATATGGTTCTGCAAATGGTTGAACATCCAGTTGAAGTTACGGAATCATAGGGTAATAGAAGTATTCTTAGATACAATAATTATCTGTTCAATCACAGTACAGTTATTGGAGTAACTGGAATATATGAATCAGATTTTAGCTTCCAGCTGTAATGGCAATCACTGCTTTGGAACTGTATGGGAACCTTTTAAAACATCTTGCTACTTTTAGCATTATTGTTATTCTGTTTCACAACTCTTATGGGACAATGGTTCAATGCTGCAAGTTTCACTTTATGCTTTGTGGATCAAAAGTTACAGATAAAGTTAAATATATATCTCCCATTCTTGTGTATAGTTGGAGCTTTAAAATAAAATTTCATTAGTATGGATCTGTTCAAGACGTTGCAATGGGACTTCAAGCTATCATTCCAACTTTAATAGCTTTGATAATTTTATTCCCACAAGTAAAACAACAAACTAAAAGATTATTTTTCAAATCCAAAATTTTATCCAGGAGTGCATAATTGAGTCATAAAGATCAAGCATCAAGGAGAAGAGTTGCGACAGTCTTTTATTACGTCGTGCCAGCCACGGACACGACTTTTATTTTTACTTAATGGATTATTATTTCTTTGACATTGTAGAACACATCTCTACCACTGTGGCTTGGAGCAACTGCCCTAATTCTTCTTCAATTTTAACAATTGGTTGTATTTAGCCATTCTATCAGTTCTTGGCTGGAACCAGTTTGGATTTGTCCTAGCACTAGCAGCAACAGCAACGTCAGCTATTGTAGCATCTTCAGTTTCCTCCTGATCTCGTGAGATAAGCAACTGCAGCCATTCCTGCTCTTTTTGCCATTTCCAATAGCATCTAAAGTTTCTGTTACAGATCCGATCATGCTTAATTTTATTAAGATAGCATTTCCAGCCCCTAATCTCAATTCTCTTTTTCAATCTTTCAGTATTTGATACGAATAGGTCGTCTCCAACTATTTGAACTCTTGTTCTCGATTGCTTTAGTTAGTTTTCACCCAACCTTCCAGTCGTCTTCTCCTAAACGTCTTTCTGTTGAAACGATTGGATATTTATTTGACTAATTCTTTCGTACCATTTAATCATATCGTCGTAGATTCAACAACTCCACCTTCTCTTTGAGATCGGTATTCATATTTTCCATTTACTTCTTTACAGAATTCACTCGAAGCGCAAAGCATCTCAAAAGCAAATGTAATATCTTTTCCTAATCTTACATCCTGCAGCCTTTTACAGCTTCTGCCATTAAAGCTAAAGCCCTTCAGTACTTTGCATTTTAGATGGAGCACATCCTCCTTCGTTTCCTACGTTAGTAGAATCTCCGTTAGCCTTTAAAATTTTTCCTAAATGATGGAAAATTTCAGCTCCCATTTGCATAGCTTCTGCAGTTCGGGATTTTGCTCCAACTGGTTGAACTACAAATTTTGTAAGTCAACAGCTGAATCAGCATGAGCTCCTCCGTTTAAGATATTCTATCATTGGTAAAGGTAATTCTTTTGCATTAACTCCACCTAAATATTTGTATAGAGGTTGTCCTAAAGCTTCAGCAGCAGCTTTGCAACAGCAAGTGACACACCCATTGCGTTTGCTCCTAATCTTCCTTTGTTTGAGTTCCATCTAATTTTATCATTGTTTCATCAATAGCTACTTGGTTTAAAAGCATCCATTCCTAAAAGAGCTTCTCTAATTTCTGTATTAACATTAGTTACGGCATAAAAACTCCTTTCCAAGATATCTTGATTTATCTTCATCTCTTAGTTCAACAGCTTCGTGGTTTCCAGTTGATGCTCCAGATGGAAACTGCAGCCTCTTCCTTTGCACCACATTCTAACACAACGTCAACTTCAACAGTTGGGTTACCTCTTGAATCTAATATTTTCCTGATTACTTCTACTATACCCAGCTCATTTTTCCTCCTTAAATTTTTAAAACTATAATTTGATATTAAAATACTAATATTTGAATCACTTTTTATTGAGTTAGTTGTTCCTTGAATAAATACATACTTTTCCACAAGTTGCAACCATTACATCTCCATTTTCAACTAAGTTTAATTTTTAGCAACGCTTCTGCTAAAAACAAAAGAAATCTTCCAATGTTTTGACTTGCATCAACATGAGGAAACAACACCTCTTGATAGAATTAATTGATTTGCAGTTTTTCATTGTTAGTTATGCTGAAGATAGTTGCTTTAGGGAAATATCTTCTCATATCTCTTGCAGCTCTTCCAGATTCAGTAGCAACAACTATTAATTTTGCTCCTAGTCTTTCACTCATATCAGCACTTCCTTAGCAGCAACTGCAGAAGTTATATCATATTTTTACAACTCCATCAACATAGAATGAAGGTATTGTTGGGTCAACTTTCAGCAATTTTATTCATTACTCAACAGCTTCTAAAGGATATTTCTCTTTGCTGTTTCTCCTGATAACATTATTGCATCAGTACCATCTATTATTGCATTAGCAACGTCGTTTGCTTCTGCTCTTGTAGGTCTTGGATTTTTGATCATTGAATCTAGCATTTGTGTTGCAGTAATAACAACTTTTTCCAGCTCTATTACATTTTTCTATCATCATTTTTGTGCAAATGGAACATCTTCTAACTGGAATTTCAACTCCCAAATCTCCTCTTGCAACCATTATTCCATCAGATTCAGCTTAGGATTTCACATGAAAATTATCTAATCCTTCTTGATTTTCTATTTTTAGAAATGATTTGAATTCTATTTCCACCATTTTCTTGAAGAACTTTTCTAACTTCTCTTACGTCATCAGCTTTTCTTATAAATGATGCAGCAGACGAAGTCTATATTATTTCGCAACCGAATTTTAAATCTTCTATATCTTTTCAGATAATGCTGGTAAATTAACAGAAACGTTAGGTAAGTTAATTCCTTTATTTTCTCCTAATTCTCCATTATTTTTGTAATACAAATAACTTTCATTTTCACTTCTGTAACAGACATTTCAAGTAAACCATCATCTACTAAAACGATATCTCCAACTTTTTAAGTCCTTGAGCAAATTTTCATAAGTAACAGCAACTCTTTCACTGTTTCCTATAACTGATTTATCAGTTGTGAAGATAAACTTTTTGACCAGCTTTTTATACTACATCTTTTTATCTTCTAATGCTATAGTTCTGATTTCTGGTCCTTAGTATCTAAAAGTAATGCGAGCTCTTATTCCAGTTTCAGAAATAGCCTGTCTTAAATTTTTAATTCTATTTCATGTTCTTCGTAATCACCATGAGAGAAATTTAATCTCATCACGTTCTACCTCTATTTTAGTAAATTCCTTTTAATGTTTCTCACAGATTCAGTCTTTGGTCCTATAGTACAAACAATTTTTGTTTTCAAAATACTCACCTCATTTAAATTTACTTTTTCATTTTATAACAATATTAAATTTTTATCAAGAAGATTAAAAGATTATTTTTGTTCATTTCATTTTTGACACATATACAGTAAGATAAAAATATATTTATTTAAAAATAATCAAAATATTTATTTTATGATTCAACATGTAAGATAGAAAGATTATTTTTAAATTATGAAAAATAATATCATAAGAACGGAATGTTTTGCTACATTGACAAAATGTTAGGGGGTATAATAGATTAACATTTTCTTTGGGGAGGGAAAGAATGGTAAATAATTTTAGAAGAGTAGAAAATAATTTGAAAGCTGCAGCAAAAAGATATAAATCTATAAAGTATTCTATAGGTTTAGTGATTCTTTTCTTAATGATGGGAGTTAATGCTCAGAAGATGTATCATTAAATACGTTGAAAAAGAAAAATTCAAATCAAGTTATGAGCAAAAGTTGAAATCAAATCAACAGCAGCAAAATTAAAAGAAAAGGTTAGAACAACTAAAGAAAAAGAGGACTTTCAGAGAAAAATTAGAACTTATTCAATTAATGGAACAAGGAATCAAGTTGTAAAATCTCCTTTGTCAACTTAGCAGGTTGGAATGAATTATTTTTATGTAAATTCTAAAAGATACTTATAAAAGGAAGAGGAGATAAACAAGAAAATAAGATTATAGAAAGAGAAATTAAAGATCCAATCAAAAGATATGTTAAAAATTCTGCTTTAATGAATCTCTTTCAAAGTTCAATCTATGGGACAACAGTTTGAATTATATTGATGAAGAAGCAAAAGAAGTTTCAATTTCTGTTTCATATAAAACCTAAGAGTGTAAACAAGGAAGCTCCAAGCTTTTACTCCGAAAGCTCCAGGATTCTGCTCTCGCTTTACGTTGCAGAACTGTTTTACTCCAAAGGTAGAACCAGTTGTTTTAAATATTCTCCCAGTTCCTATCCGCCAGCGACCGATGTAGGTTACCAAGATGTTTCCAAAAGGATAAAAACAGTAATATGATAAATATGGTAGTATGGGAAAATAATGGGATAATATCCAATTAAATCTAACAGAGGGAAAATATAATTTATACATGGAAGGAGCTGGACAATCTATTAAATATATTTTCTAATGTAAAAACTACTGACACCGGTTTTGAGAATGGAAGCAGATTTGACTGGTATAAGGGATGAAGTTTCAAGAAATGCTTTTTATGGTATAGGTGGAAGAAAAGAAGCTATTATTGATAATTCAGTAGAGCAAATATTATCGGCATACTTCTGGAGCCAATAAATTCAATTTATTATTTAGGAAATAATAATGATGCTGGAAAATGAGAATCAAAATTAATAAAGTAGAGGTACCGTAAATATTTACTGGTAATAAAAATTCGCAACTGTAAATATAGATAATGTCTCTAGTGAACAGGATATAACATTTCTTAATGAAGGTAAAATCATAGGTCATAATGAAAAAGGAAGAATTCACTTCAGACACTGGAGACGAAGGAGCCGATCCAGGAAACCATATTTTTGGAGCTTTTTCTTATGGAGATCGAGGAATAGATACTATAGAAAATGAGAAAAAGGTAGTGTAAAATTTTTATGCTCCTGAAAGTGTTGCTTGGGCACACACGAGCTCATCTCAACAAAAATGTTTCGAGAAGAGCAAGCAACAATGGTGAAGAAACTATATGGAAAGAAATAGTTGAATTGCTCACAGATAATGATGCTAGTTCGAGTACAAATAGTCATACCGATATACAGTTAAATAAACCTATATATATTTTTGAGGGAACGAATCTGTAGGAGCAAGTGTTAGAACTCAACCTGAAGCTGAAAAATAATTATGATAATGATTCTGATGAATATATAATAAAAGTATGGAAAAATTTTTATATGCTCCAAAATGGAATTTTCAATTAGGAGATAATGAAAAATAAAGTTCAAAAATTTATAGGTTTAAATTTTGACTGTGATCTTCATCATCAATCATCTTGATGATGAAGTTAAAGATTAATAAGTGGAGTTATTTTCAGATAAAAACACTGAAAATAATGTGGCTATGAGAGGTCAGGAAAATATAGTTTTTGATGACAAAGATAATTTTAGTAAAATTGAATTAAATGGAAAAGATGGAATAGCTTTTTAGTAGATAAATCTGCTAATACAACTTCAGAATTAACATATAATAATATAAACTCAACAAGTTCTATCGTTTTAGGAAACGATAATAGTGGAAGTATATTGTTTGCTGCAATAAATGCTGGAGAATTAAAAGTAAACAATAAATTAACTTTGAATACTAAAGGAGAAAAATTAAGAGGAATTTATACGAGAGATACTGATTCAAAAGTTGAACTAGTAAAAGGGCATCTATAAAAACATAGAAGGAGATGGATCAATATTTGGATACTCAGCTGGTAGGAGAAATTAAAATAACAAACACTACCTTGACTTTTTACCTACTTTAACTGTTGGAAATATTGCAAATCAAACTTCTCTTCCTAATATAGATAGTGAATAAAATATAAAAGGGAAGAAAGCTGTTGGACTTTATGCAGCTGGAGGTAATATAGAAGCTCACGATTCTATATTAAAAGTAGTTGACGGATCAACTTTAGCTTATTCAACAGGTGCTGGAAGTGAAGTCAATTTATCGCATTCATATCTTGATTATTCAGGAGATGGATATTCTCTATGCAGACAATCTCTGGAAAGATAAATGTAGATAACAGTATAATAACTTTTAAGAGGAAAAGCGGTAGGATTAAAGGCTTCTTCAATAGGAACTGATATTTCTACGTAGGAACAAAAATTGTTATGATGTCTAATGATGCAATACCTTTTGACGTTAATTCACTAGCTAATGTAAATGTTAGTGGATTGAGATAATTCAATTGGAATTCTAATATAGATATAATAAAAAGGTCAAGAGGAAGCACTGCATATGACAAATTTAAAAAGCATATATAGATGGTATAGCAGAATTAACTTTTGATAATGATTTAGATAAAAAGGATGCTATTGTTGAAGCAAATGAAACAAGTACCGATGTTGCTAAAAAGAAGTTCATATAACTTTTTAGAAGATATTTAGTTCAAAAAGCTAAATATAAAATTAGATAATAAAATTACTGCCAGTTTAAAATTCTTCTGAATTAGAAAAATTCTAAAATACTTCTCAAGTCGTTGGTCTTGAATTGAATTGCATGGCTCAGCAACTCTGTAAACGATACTCAACTTTTTAATGACAAATGGAAGTGTTATCACTGCTAATAGAACAGATAGTGGGAATGGAGCTGTTGGGGTATTCATAAATTATGGAAAAGTAAATGTTGACAGTACTTCGAAAATTCTAGTTGAAAAGACTCAACTGCAAATTCAGGAAGCAGTTGGAGTATATTCTGTAAATGGATCAAATGTTACTAACGAAGGAACTATTGATGTTGAGTGGAAAAAGATTCAATAGGAATTTTAGGAATGACATACAGAACAGATGCTTCTGGAAATCCAATAGTAAATGAATTTGGAGTAGGAGCTATTGGTCAAGGAAGAGCAAATGTTTTGAATAAAGGAAAAATTACTCTTGATGGTGAATCGGCAGCAGGAATATTTATGAAAAATAATAATGCTGATATGACTTTACCAAATACAATAGCTGAAGGTATAAATGACATTGGTGCTGAAATAGTAATGTCAGGAAATAAATCTGTTGGTCTATCAGGAGAAAGAGCGACTCTAACAAATAGAGACATTAGATATAAAGGAAAAGAAAGTATAGGAATTTTGGTAAAAAGAATCAAGATTAGTTAATGAAGGAAGTATAAAATAGCTGATGGAGAATCTGAAGATAAACCCTAACATGGGAATATTTGCTCGAAGTCAAAGAAAACTGAAATTGGAAAATGCAAAGGATATTATTGCAGGAAATAATTCTTATGGAATTTACGGAAAAACTATAGTGAGTTGAACCAACAGGAAAAATAAAAAGTTGGAAATAAATCTGTTGGAATTTTCTCTGATGGAAAATATGCAGTAACAACTCCCTCCAGTTATGAATTTAACTCTTGATGCTGGATCTACATTAGAAACAGGAGATGATTCAGTTGGAATATTCAGTGCTGGGGAAAAAATCAAGTCATTGTATCTAAAGGTGATATAAAAATCGAAAAAATTCTTATGGAGTAGTTTTGAAAGGTAAAGGAACAACTTCAACTACTGAAAAATTCAGATGTTACTTTAAAAAGAAAATTCAACTTTCATTTATTCAAGTGATAAAAACTGGAAAAATTGAAAAACAAAAACAAAATTAACTTCAGCAGGAGATAAAAATTATGGAATTTATTCAGCTGGAACTGTTACAAACCTTGCAGATATGAACTTTGGAACAGGAGTTGGAAATGTTGGAATGTTTGCCTTTGATGGCGGGAAAATAATTAATGGAAGTACAACTGTTCACTCAATCAATAACTGTTTCAGGTACTGATAAGATAAATAAAAATTATGGTATCGGTATGGCAGCTGGTTTTTGTAAAAGAAGATGGAAGTGTCACAACAGGAACTGTTGTAAAACTATGGTAATATCAAAGTTGAAAAAGATGATGGTATAGCAATGCTATGCAACAGGAAGTGGATCTCTGCTAGAAAACTATGGAACTATTGAACTTAATGCAAAAATGCTATAGGAATGTATCTTGATAATAATGCGGTTGGAATAAACCATTCAGGGCAGTTATCAAAACAACTCCAAATTCAACTAAAACTGGAAATGACAGGAATTTATCTTGCAGCCAATGCTGTAATCAAAAACTATGGAACTATTGAAAATAGAAAATGGTTATGGTATTTATAAAAATAAAGGTAAGATAGAAGAAACTGAACTTGAAGCAGGAACAGGAAATGCTATAGTAAAACTTTCAGCTGATAAGATCGAAGAAAAAGAAACAACATCCAACAGGAAAAGTTGTATCTGGAATTAAAATTGATGCTCCAGGTAATGGAACAGCTAAAATTATAAGAGATGGAAAGGTAGTAGAACCTGTATATATCAATACATTGAAAGCAGAGCCTAAGGTTAATGAAATTCAAGTTGGAAATACAAAAATTAGATTTGAGTTTAACTAATTTGAAAGATACACCATCAATGGCAAGTGCAACTGAGAATTGGAATGTATATTGACACATCAGGGAATAAATTATACAAATCCAATTAAAGGTTTGGAGCAAATTAACAGGTTTGATTCAACTTAATATTAGGAAATGAAGCCAGCAGATATACATCGGCAAAAATATTAAAGTGGGAGAAAATATAATAGCACCATTTAATGATGCATTTCTTCAATCTCTGGAGATCTAATAGGAAATTCTCTATCAATTCAGGATCATTAACTTGGATACTAACTGCTACTCAAGCGGAAGATGATACTTTCAATAATGTTTATTTATAAAAATACCTTATACAAAATTTGCAAAAAGAACAAGACACATATAACTTATGGATGGATTAGAACAAAGATACGGAGTTGAAACTTCTGGAAGAGAAAGAGTTTTATTCGATAAATTAAATTCTCTGGAAAGGGGACAAGAACATAGAATCTTTGTTCAAGCTATTCGATGAAAATGAAAGGTCACCAATATGCAAACACTCAACAAAGAATTCATTCAACAGGATCAATTTTAGATAAAAGAATTTTCTTATTTGAGAAAATGAATGGCAAAATGTTTCTAAAGATTCAAATAAAATAAAAACTTTTGGAACAAAGGAGAATATAGAACATCAACAGCAGGGGTTATTGACTATACAAACAATGCTTATGGTGTAGCTTATGTTCATGAAAACGAAACTTTAAATCTTGGAAAAACTTCTGGATGGTATACAGGTATCGTTGAAAATAGAATTAAATTTAAAGATATGGGTGGATCAAAAAGAAGAACAATTACAAGGTAAGATTGGAGTATTCAAATCAATTCCATTTGATTATGATAATTCATTGAATTGGACAGTATCAGGAGAATTATCACTTGGATATAACAAGATGAATAGAAGATTCTGGGTAGTTGATGATGTATTTAATGCAAAAATCAAAGATATTGGAATTATGGAGCAGCAATAAAAAAATGAAGTTTCAAAAGATTTCAGATTGAGTGAAGATTTTTCATTCAAGCCATATGCTTCAGCAAAAGTAGAGTATGGAAGAATTTCTAAGATAAGAGAAAAAAATCAGGAGAGATAAAACTAGAAGTAAAATCTAATGATTATTACTCAATAAAAACCAGAAATTGGATCTGAATTAATATTTAAACATGCACGAATAACAAAACTTTCAAAAGCGACATTAGGAATAGCTTATGAAAACGAGTTAGGGAAAAAGATAGCTAATGGAAAGAATAAAGCAAGAGTATTAGATACGACAGCTGATTGGTTTAACATTAGAGGAGAAAAAAGAAGATGAGACATCAAAATGTTAAGACAGATTTAAAAATAGGAGTAGATAATTCTAAAAGTAGGACTAACAGCTAACATAGGATATGATACAAAAGGACGTAATGTTAGAGGTGGAGTAGGACTTAGAGTTATATTTTAAAAATTGTCTATAAAAATATTTTATAGAATAGATTGTTACTATTTAGAAAGGAGCCGTCGCTTTCAATTTGCGACGGCTCTTCCCTTTATATTGATTTATTCATATTCAATATAAAAATATATATCTTAATATATAAATATTATATAGAAAAGTATACATATAAAAATAACGTTCTATCCTATTATTTTTCTAATAGTACAGGTTTATATATAAAAATATACTAAATCGATTAGGTTGACTTTTTTATAAAAAGTGCTATTATTAAATCAAGAAGTGAAAACTAAACTATATTTTAATTTTATTTTATACATTTTTACGAAAATTAAACATATAATGTTTGAAAATATAAACTAATTAAGGAGGAATTTTTATGCTTTTTAAAACTACTGAAGAACATGAAAGCTCTTCGTATGCAAGTGAGAGAGTCTCGTTGAAACTCGAGGTTAAACCTATTGGCAACTCTTGGACAAAAGAAAAGATTTCCACATGAAGCTATCAAAAATTTTGCTGAAATGGAATGATGGGGCTACCTTATCCAAAAGAATATGGTGGAGCAGGAAAAGATATTCCTAAGCTATGCAATAGCTGTTGAAGAATTATCAAGAGTTGATGGTGGAACTGGGGTTATTTTATCAGCCTCATGTTTCTATTAGGAACCCGGCCAATTTTTGCTTTTTCAGTACTGAAGAACAAAAAGAAAAATATTTAGTACCTTTTAGCTAAAGGGAGAATTGGGGCATTTGGTTTAACAGAACCTAATGCTGGATCTGATGCTGGTGGAACAGAAACTACTGCTGAATTAAAAGGAGATCATTACCTACTAAACGGAGAAAATGACTCCATAACTAATGCTCCTATTGCTGATACTTATGTAGTTTTTGCTGTAACTACTCCTGATATTGGAACTAAAAGGTATAAAGTGTTTTCATCATTGAGGATGGGAAGGTTTACTTTTGAGATCACTATGACAAATTAGGAATTGATCATCTTCTAACTGCTCAACTTTTTATTCAATAATGTAAAAAGTTCCCAAGAAAATCTTTTAGGAAAAAAGGAGATGGTTTCAAAATTGCAATGGCAACTCTTGATGGTGGAAGATTGGGATTGCTTCTCAAGCATTAGGAATTGCTCAAGGTGCTTTTGAAAGTGCATTGGAATATGCACAAGATAGAGAACAATTTGGAAAACCAATAGCTTTCAACAAGCAGTATCATTCAAACTTGCTGACATGGCAATAAAATTGAGAACTGCTGGACTTTTAGTTTACAATGCCGCTGATTTAAAAGAACATCACGAACCTTATGGAATGGAATCTCTGCAATGGCAAAACAATATGTTCTGATATTGCCTTGAAGTTGTAAATGATGCAGTTCAAATTTACGGTGGATCAGGATACTTAAAAAGGTATGGATGTTGAAAGAGATGTCATGAGATGCTCAGAAATTACACCTATCTATGAAGGAACAAACGAAATTCAGAGAGTTGTTATAGCCGCTCATCAATCGGAAAAAACCACCTAAAACTCAGATGTTCAGGTTTAGCTAAAAGAGGATCTATTACTGGAATTACAGAAAAATATTATATTTAAAGATGGTTCAACTACAGAGAAAAGTTGCAGCTTTTGGTTGAAGCTTTAAAAATGATGGATATGATTTTACAGTTGGAATTCTCTTGATACTCCTATCGGAAAATCTGAAGAGTTGTAAAGTGCTGGTAAAGGGAGTTGGAGCAAAAGAAAAATATGAAACTTATTGAAGAATTAGCTAAAACAAGCTGGAGCTCAGTTGGATCTTCTCGTCCAGTTGCAGAAACTTTTACAATATGTTCCTTATGAAAGATATGCTGGAATGTCAGGACAAAAATTTTGTTGAAACTATATAGCTTGTGGAATTTCAGAGACATTACAACACTTAGGGATTAAAGATGCAACAACTATCGTTGCTATAAATACAAAATGCAAATGCCCCAATATTTATGCTGACTATGGAATAGTTGGAGATTTGGTTGAAATATTACCATTACTATCTAAAGCTTTGATAACGGAGAACCCTCAAAAAGAAGCACCACCTATGAAGAAAAATGAAGAGAGTCGTGCCTAAAGCTGTTTATAACCCCTCATGTATCATATGCAGTGGTTGTGGACACGAATACAACCTGATTTAGGTGATGAAGATACTGATATCAAAACCAGGAACTAAGTTCAAAGATATGCCTGAAGATTGGACTTGTCACTGATTGTGGAGAATCTAAAGATAAATACATAGAAGCCCAATGATTTGATAATTTTAAAAATAATGTGAAGATGATATAAGAGGCAAAAATGCAGCAATGTTAGAAAATAACTGATGATCTTTATTGGATCGAGGTGCAAATGACCGTCGTCTTGCACTTTTTGTAATGACACCCTATTCAGAAGGAGTTTCATACAACTCATACATATTATTAGATGAAAAACTGTTGTTTTTGATGCTGTTGATTGGTCAGTAACAAGACAACAAAATAGAAAATATAGAATACTTATTACAAAGGAAGAGATTTAGATTATTTAGTAGTTCATCATATGGAACTCAACCATTGTAGTTCTATTGAAGAATTAGCAATTCGTTATCCAAAAATGAAGATAATTTCTTCTGAAAAAGGTTTTCATGTTTTAGTGAGACGAGTTCGGATACAAAAGCATAAACGGACACGAATTGATAGAAGCTAAAGAAGGAGATACTTTTACATTTTGGGAAACATACTATCGCTGGAAGCTCCAATGGTTCATTGGCCAGAAGTTTTAGTTTCTCTTGATGTTACAAGCGGAGTTCTATTCTCAGCTGACGCTTTCGGATCTTTCAAATCTCTTGATGGAAGAATATTTAATGATGAGGTAAACTGGGATAAAAGATTGGTTAGATGAGAGGTCGTCGTTATTTGACAAAATATCGTTGGAAAATATGAATCTCATATTCAATACTTGCTTAGCAACTCCATATTTACCTACAAGTTAAATTTATATGTCCACTGCACGGTGTAGCTGGAGATCGAAATTTTTGACATATCTTAGATAAAATATGATAAATGGAGTAGATAGAACCTGAAGAAAAAAGGTGTTTTAATTGCTTATGCTTCAAATGTATGGTAATACAGAAAATGCTGTTGAAGTCCTAGCTTCAAAAATTGGCTGAAAAGAAATTACAAATATTAAGATGTTTGATGTTTCTAACACTCATGTATCTTATTTGATTTCAAACTTATTCAAATATAGCCATTTAGTTAGTAGCTTCTCCTACATACAACTTAGGAATTCCATCCTGTTATCATAATTTTGTAATGGATATGAAGGCTCTAAACTTTACAAAAACAGAACTGTTAAGCTAGTAGTTGAAAAATGGATCTTGGGCTAGAAAATCTGGAGATTTTATTGCAAGAATTTTTGAAACTGAAATTAAAAATATGACAGTTTTTAAATGAAAGAATTGGAATCACAGGAGCACCTAACAATGTAAATCTTGATGAAACTGATGCTGGTTGAAGTTCTTGTTGAATCTTTAAATAAATAATTATTTTGAAATTAAAAGTTGCTAGAATTTTTCTGGCAACTATTTATAAAAATAATTATTTTTACAACAGAAAAAGGATTGATTGCTCAATCCTTTTAAAGAATTTTATTAAATATATTATTTTACATTTTAAGAACTAAAAGCTGTTCCCATTCCTCCACCTATACATAGAGAAGCAAGACCATATTCTGCTCCAGTCTTTTCATTTCATGGATTAATGTAACAGCAATTCTGTTCTGATGCTCCAACTGGGTGTCCTAAAGCAATAGCTCCACCGTTTTACGTTAGTTTTATCTTTAAACTAATCAGCAGTTACACCTATGTTCAGTACATAGTTCTCTGATAACTCCTAGAAGATTGAGCTGCAAAAAGCTTCATTTAATTCAATTATATTCATATCTTGTAATTTTAAATCTTTCTTTAATGCTTTTCTTATTGCTGGAACTGCTACATACCCACTATTAATGGATCTACTCCACCTGTACCTGTTGAAACAATTTCAACTAATGGTTTTAAGTTATATTTCTTTACAGCTTCTTTCAGATGCAGAAGTAGTAAGAAAGATGCTCCATCATTTAATCCTGAAGCATTTCCAGCTGTAACTGTTCCATCTTTTTGAATGCTGGTTTCAATTTAGCTAATTTTTCTAAATCTGTTTTTCTATTTGGATATTCATCTGTATCAAATGTAATATCTCCTTTTTATTAGGTATAATAACTGGAACTATTTCATCTTTAAATCTTCCAGAATCAACAGCTGCTATAGCTTTCTTTTGAGATTCATAAGCAAAAAGCATCTTGTTCTTCCTTGAAAATGTTATGTTTATCTGCTATATTTTCAGCAGTTATTCCCTATATGAATACTCATGATAAGCATCTGTTAAAGCGTCTAAAATCATATGGTCTTTCTATTTTAAGGTCCAGCCATTTTGTGACCTCCTCTTATAGCTCCTGAAGAATAAATCCAGCACCTGACATACATTCAGTTCCTCCAGCGATAACTACATCAGATTCTCCAGCTTTAATGTTTGAATAAGCTGTGATAACAGATTTCATTCCACTTCACAAATAATGTTTATAGAATATGCTGGAACTTCAAAAGGCATTCCTGCTTTTATTGCTACTTGTCTTCCTACCCTTGAGCTTGTCCTGCACTTAAAACGTTTTCCAACTATAACTTCACCTATAATAGCTGGATCTATTTTAGTTTCTTCTAATATATTTTTACAACTAATGCTCCCATATCTCCTGGTTTTAAAGATGATAGAGATCCTAAGAAACTTCCAATAGGTGTTCTTTTGCTGCCACTACATAAAACTTTACTCATTATTTTCCTCCTCAAATTATTCAAAAATTTTGCATAAAAAATTATATACTATAACATTAATCCACCGGCAATTGATAAAACTTCTCCCGTTATAAATGAAGATTCATCACTACAAGAATAATACTGCATTAGCTATATCTTCAACTTGTCCTAATCTCTCCAAGTGGAGTAGCATCTAACATTCCTTTAATTACATCTTCAGGTAAAATATCTGTCATTGGAGTTTGAATAAATCCTGGTGCAATACAATCTCGATCTAACACTTCTGCTTCCAAACTCTTTTGCCCAAGTTTTGTACACATACTACTCCTCCCTTAGTTGCAGTATAGTTTGTTTGCCCTGATTTCCGTGTGAAAACTCTACTAACAGAGGCCAGTATTAATAATAGATCCTTTTTCTTGCTTTTAACATTGATTTTTGATACTGCTTGTGTCATATTGAAAACACTTTTCTAGGTCACATCTATAACAGCATCCCCATTGTTCTTCAGACATTCTCATGAGCAATCCATCTTTTGTAATCCCTGCATTATTTACAAGAATATCTATTTTTCCGTATTCTTTTTCAACTTCATCTACAAAAGTTTTATTGCTTCTCTATCAGTTCATTTAATATTTTATGAACTACATTTGCTTGCTCATGAGAAGTTTCTCCCATATCACATAAATTACCATTTTTGCTCCGTGAGCTGCAAGTTTTCAACAATAGCTCTTCCTATTCCTCTTGCACTTCCAGTTACTGCAGTTTTCCTTCTAATCTATTCATTAATTACCTCCATGTTTTTACTTTTAGTTCAATTGTTAAGCTTAACAATATACCCTTTTATAGTATATTACAAAATGTGTTCTTTTTGTCAAATGAAAAGCAAAATTTAATTCTAAATACTTTATAAATAAAATTTTATCTAGAAAATTAATAGAAAAATATGAGATTATCTTTGCTCAAAGATATTTTATAAATTTTAATTAAATATTAACTTTTATAAACTTGTGTGTATAATTAAAAACTATTACTAGAGGTAAGATATGAATACATCTTTACGTTTCATTAGATAAAGGAAGCATTATATCACAATATAAGTTATTTGAGAATATAACAAAAGAATTGCTTCCAGTTATAAGCAAATGCTTATGGAGCATATGTATATGGTTACAAAAAGCTCATGATTTTGATGTTAAAGTTTGGGCTGTAACAAGACTTTCAGAAGGCAGTTGATCTTTGTGAATATATGAGACAATTTTCTGTGAATGATTATAAAATTTTAGTTTTCGAATCAATAGATTTTTGAAACTTTAAACAAATATCCAAATATTTATCCTTCGATAAATAGTATCAAAGATATTAAAACAGCTCTTGCAAATAATATTTCAGTGGATAGATTATCTTTGAAAATTGATTTTTGGTTTTTGGTAGAAATGGAATAAAATATGGAGGGATTGATGAGTAAAAACTTTAATAAAATTTAATAACTTGAAATTTTTGGATTATTTTCTCATCTGTTTTCTGCAAGCTATGAAGATGGACTTAGAAGTTATCAAAAGTTCACTGAGTTGCAGATAAAATTAGGAAAGAAAATAATTTTGAAATGATACATCTTCAAAATGCAGCAGCTGTATACAACTATGATATTGAAGTTAGTTACATATAAGAACAGGAACCATAGTTTATGGAATGCAAGAGTCTGGATTCTATGATTTAGATTTGAAACCAGTTTTTAAAGGACTTATTAGTAAGGTAGATTCTGTTAGATATGTAAGTGAACTTGATTACATTGCATATCAAGACTTTATCTAGTATAACTCCAGGTACAAAGAAAAATTGCAAAAATAAAAATTGGTTATGGAGATGGTTTTCAAAAATTAACAACAAAACAACTTGTGATTAAAGAAAAAGAATATGTTATATCACAGGTAACAATGGACAACACTTTTATAAAGTAGATGATAGAGTAAATGTAGGAGACGAAGTTTGCCTATATCATAGACCAAAGTGAAACTAAAGCTAAAGTTGGACAAACTATATGGGAGCTTTTTGATTTTACTTTCAACACTTAGAATAAAAAGAATAAAGGAGAAGGAAATTTAGTAAATGTTAGTATTATTTTTAAAATCTATTATTATTGGTATTGCAAATATTATTCCTGGAGTTTCAGGAGAACTCTTGCAGTTATGCTAAAATGTCTATGAATCCGATTACAGATTGGAAATTTCTTTTCCTAGTAGATAATAAGAAAAAGTTTCATATTTTTATATTTGCTTGTTGTTTTTAATCGAGCAGGAACTGGAATATTTTTGTTTGCTAATATAATAAAATATTCGATAACTTATGTCATCCGAAAATTACTGTTTCTGTCTTCACTCTTCTAATTTTACCTTCTATTCCTTACATAGTGAAAGGATTAGATTATATATATTATGGCTTTTCGCATATAGGAGACCGCAATTATGATAATTTTTATATTATTGGGATTGAAATTTGGAGATAAAACTGCGAGGAGCAGTAACCATTCAATTGACACAAGGAACAACTTTTTGAAACAGCCTATTTAGTAAAATTATTTTTGTGTGGTTTTGTTGCAGCAACTGCAATGATATTCCTGGAATATCTGGTTCACTTTTACTTATGATGTTAGGAATATTATAATGTAGTTTATAGATCTCGTCTCTTGTAACATCTTTAAAAGAGAACAAAATTATGTAATTTTATTCCATTAATTGTTTTGACTTTGGGGGTTGGATCAGGGTTAGTTCTTTGTTCTAAGGGAATAAAATTATTTACTAAAAATTATAGGAGAATTTACTTTATATTGAAGAATTATAACTTTTTCAATTATTCAAATGTGGTTAAGTATATAAAATAGATTAAGGAGTGATGAATCCAATATAAGATAGGTCATATAGAAATTCATTACTATGGACTGATGTATGTACACTGCTTTTTGTTTACGGGTATTTATCTAGGAGATAGCTAAAGAAAGAAATTTTAATACAGATTTAATTGAAAATTATGCTTTTGTTGCAATGTATTTCTGGACTTATAGGTGGAAGACTATACTATGTATTATTTAATCACCTTATTATTTACAAATCCAGCAGAAATTCCAGCTGTATGGCATGGGAGTATGGCAATTCATGGTGGAATTTTTAGGAGGTATTATTAGTACTTTGATTTTGCCAAAATATCAATCCTTTGATATTGGAGATTTTGCAGCTGGATGACCTTTTCTTTTAGGACAAGCTATAGGTAGAATTGAAAATTTTATGAATGGAGAGGTTCATAATTGTGCCAACTTTTACACTCTATCAGTAATTTTAATTTTAAAACCTAAATTTTGTGAATGGTATAATTATTATCTAGCTCTTCCTGTAAGTGAAAAAGCAAACTATAAAAGAACTGGTTCCTTGGGGAGTAGATTTCCAAGAACATCTCAGCTGGAAGTGAATTTCCAAATTTAGCTCTACACCCTGCTATGCTTTACAATTAATTTTTGAACTTTATAGGATTTTAATAATTTGGTTTATTTTTGAGAGAGAAAGATAAAACTCCTGGATATTTGTGGTGGTGGTATGTAATAATCTATTCCATAAATAGAATAATTACAAGTTTTCAGAGCAGAAGAAGATTTCGATGTAATCTTTAGGCTCCACTCATGTTTATAAGTATTATTTTCTGATTTTAATTTCTGTATTTTTCTCTAAGAAAAGTCAACAGTAAAAGCTAAGGCCACAGCCTTTATATATATTCTTTCTCGTAGTAACCCAGAGATTTATTTTAATTTTTCAATTTGTCTCATCAATTAAATATGAATAATCTTTCAAAAGTTTATCCTCTGTTTGTGAGAATTTGCTATAAACATCCATACAGAATCATCTAAATTATAAATTTTAACATTTTCAAAATTTCCAATTCTTTTCATCTACATCTCGGTACAGCTACAACCTAAAATAAATATTGTTTTATCTTCTCTCATTTTTGGAATGAATTTATCGTATTCATACAACTATATGTGGAGCAGATGTTGCAGCAGTAATTAGAACCCGCATCTTTTATTGAATCGTACTTATGTTTATAATCAACAAGATTGACAGAGTCATACTTCTTTTCAATTCTTCAGCCGTATGATAAGTCTCTATTTGGTAATGTAAATATGTTTTAAATTTTCTTTGACTAAAAGTCCTAAATATCTTGAGCTAATTCTCCAATTCCTATATATATTTTTATCTTCAGCATTTTCAAATGATTTTATAAATTTTTAGAGAGAGTGCCTCCAAGAGATGAGAGCGTTAATGAGCAATCATACTCTCTGTTCCAAATTTTCCTAACCCAATGGCTTTGTTGGAAAATAATGTAAAAGTTTTTGTTCCACTCTTTTATCTCTCAAAAGATTCTGCAAAGAATTTTACCTGAGCCAAAATCTGATCTTCTGCTCTTTATTACAGAATGAAAATCCACAGCTTACCTTTTAAATAAATATACAATTGTATCCATCACTAGAAACATGTCTTTTTACAGGAAAAAGTATTTCTTCAGCAGTTAAAGTATCGTTCAATTAAGATAAAATTCAGTTCTCAAACAAGTAGAGATTGACGTAACCATTTTATCTTCGTACAATTTTTCTATTATATGTTTTGGGTCTCGTTTTTATAAAACTTTCCTTTTCGAGTAAAGTTAAAATTTTCGTGAGAAGTCCCTAACACAACAAATTTGACTTAAATCTAACATCAAATTTCCTTTCGTTTCAATCCATAGTTTAAAAATTACTCTATATATACTATTTATTTTTAAAATAAAAATAATTTTTGTAAATGTATCAAATGAGAATTGAAATTGTTTATAAATATGATATAATAATCTTTAATACAGAGAAATTAAAATATGAAAATCGCAGATACTAGGATTTGGAACAGTTGGAAGTGGAGTTTATGAAATTTCATAAATTTAAAAAGATATCGAAGTCAAAAGTTCTTGAAAAAAGGATTTAAGCAAAAATAAATATTGCAACAGATAATTATGATGAAAATTATTAATGATAGAAATTGAATTAGTTGTTGAGTGTATGGGAGGACTGCATCCTGCTTATGAATTTATTATGAAAGCATTACAAAATAAAAACATGTGGTTAGTGCTAATAGAAGCAGTTATTGCAAAAATATTTAGATGAATTTTGAAAGCAGCTCAAGAAAAATGGAGTTGAATTTAGATTTGAAGCAAGTGTTGGAGGAGGAATTCCATATCTTGCAGGAATACCATTCGTCGTGTTGAAAATGTAGATAAATTTTATGGAATTTTTAATGGTACAAGCAATTTTATTTTAGATAATATGTATGATTTGAAAATGAATTTTCACAACTTTAAAAACAGCTCAAGAATTAGGTTGTGCTAGAAGCAGATCCAAGTGCAGACATCGACGGTTATGATGTTACAAATAAGGTAATAATAAGTTTTGCTTTACTTACTGATGGATTTATAAAAATGAATTTCCTTGTTTTACTAAAGAGATATTTGAAAGAGGATGTTCATATTTTAGAGGGTATATTGCAAAATATATTGGAGAAAGCAATAACAAGTGGAAATGAATATCAAGCATCAGTTATGCTAAATTTATTTCAACTAATGCTTTAGAAGAAATGTTTTAAGTAACTATAATATAGTAACTGCTGTATCCACGCACTATGGGAGATTAAATTTTATGGTCAAAGGCAGTGGAAATTACCTACGGCCAATGCAATTATTCAAGATATTTTGGAGATATCATCACAGGAGTACAATCCATAAAACTTCTATTGCTAAAAATATTCTTATTCTCCAAATTTGTTAAAGCATAAATATGTACTTCGTTTTAATGAAGAATTGAAAGGAAATTTTTGAGAAAATGAAAAAGATGGAAATAATTTCTATCATTTTTACGAATGAAATTTCTCAAAGCTGAATTAATAAAAATTAATTAAAGGAAAAAGATTGTCTTGTTACAAAATTAAGTGAGTGTATAGCATAATGTTAAGAGTTGCAAAAATTTGGTGGGAGCTCTCTAGCCAGTGCAGAACAATTTAAAAAGTTAAAAGAAATAGTTAAGATGGATCCTACTCGTAAAATTTGTTGTAGTAAGTGCAGTTGGAAAGGCTAGTAAAAGAAGATAATAAAATAACAGATTTACTTTATCTTGTTAGTGCACATATAAAATATAATATGAACTGTGAGGCAATATTTAAAAATCATTGAAGAAAAGATTTGCTCAATAGCAACTGAATTAAACTTGCAGTTTGATATCAAAGGTGAATTAAAAACAATTAAAAAGAAAGATTAGATAGCAAAAATATTTCGGGAAGAATATCTTGTAAGCCGTGGAGAATATTTAACTGCTCTTTAATGGCAGAATATTTAGGGTACAGATTTATAGATGCTAAAGATTTTGCTTTATAACTATGATAATACTTATGATTATGTAAAAAGCGAAAAAGCTTTTTGAAGAATTTACAAAAATGGAGAAAATTTATAATTCCTGGATTTTATGGTTCACTACCTAATGGAGATATAAAACTTATGACACGTGGTGGTGGAGATGTTAGTGGAGCTATAGTTGCGAGTCTTGCAAATGCTAGTGTCTATGAAAAACTGGACAGACGTTTCAGGAGTTTTAATGGCAGATCCAAGAAATTGTTGAAATCCTAAAATCTATCGAAATAATAAACTATAATGAACAGAGAACTTTCATATATAGGAGCAAGTGTACTACACGAAGAAGCAGTTTTTCCCAGTGGCATTGAAGAAAATTCCTATTCAAATCCGTAATACAAATAGACCACAAGACAAAGGAACAATTATAAATAACAGTGAGAGGAGCAATTCAAAATGTAATAACGGGTATAGCAGGAAAAAGATTTTTCAATTATTACGATTAGAAAAGTTCATATGTCAAATGAAGTTGGGCTTATCAGAAAAAGAAGCGTGTCAGTGTTTGAAGATTATAATGTAAGTATTGAACATATACCAAGTGGTGTGAGATTCGTTTTCAGTTGTTGTGAGAAACAAAAGCTGTAAAACCATTTTATTTATGAATTGATGGCGAAACTTAAAAAGATTACATCTGCTGGAGAGGTTACATTAACTAGTGAAATAGCTCTTATAGCAACTGTTGGGATGGGAATGAAAAATGCAAAAGGATTCTCTGGAAGATTATTCTCAGCTGTCAGAAAAGCTGGAATAAATATTGCTGTAATTTCTCAAACAAGTGATGAAATAAATATTATTCTTGAGTACATAATTCTGATTACGAAAGAACAATAAGAACAATTTACTATGAGTTCAATACCCAATAAAAATAATAGGAGATATATGATTAATCAGTATTTGTATTTAGTTGTTGTATTTGTTATACTATCATTTAATAGTTTTGCGGAAAAATTGTGGATGCAAAAATGTTGAGCTGAGAGATGATAATATTGTTTATGATTTAGAAACAAAAACCTTTTTACTGGTCTTGTAAAGATTATCTTAAAAATGGAGAACTTAAAGCGAAATAAATTATAAAAATGGTTTGCTTGATGGAATTTTCAAAGCTTACTATAATGATGAAGAAAAACTTTTAATGACAGCTACATTTAAAAGAGGGAAAAATAAATGGAAGTTTAAAATTTTATACGGATGAATATCTTCTAGAGGAATACGTATATGATACTAAAAACTTTGCATCAGATTGCATACTCATTGAATGATACAGAATTTCAAAACGATATAACTTTTTATCGGTAATTATGCTGATTCTTTTTATTTCTAAATATTATTATCCCAATGGGAAAATAAAAAGTTATAGAAAATTACAAAGATAATTTATTAAATGGGGAAAAGTAAGTACTATTATGAAAATGGGAAGATTTCAGCTGAGGGTAATTTTATAAATGGTTTAGAAGAGAATATAAAAATATATTATGAAAATGGTCAGCTAAGAATTTTAGAAAAAATTATTCTAAAGGAGAATTGAACGGATCTCTTTTCAAATACTATGAAAATGGTGATATAAAAACTAAAAAGGTCAATATGTAAATGGAAAACTAGATGGAGAAATTATTAGATATGATGAAGATGGAAAATATTTTTCTAAAAGGTGTTTATGAAAAATGGAATTTTATGGTGACAGAAATAAATATAGTAGATCTCAACTTTGAATAGAAAATGGTAATCTGGCTCTGAAAATGAATACGGTGATCTTTATTGATGAAGAGAAGGAAAAGAAAAGAAAAATATCATTTATGATTATTGCGGTCTTAGGACTTTGTGTCGTTGTATCTGGATTTTTGTTATTCATAAACAATTACCAAATTTCAAAAATTTAACTGATAAAGATTATATATATTTGATATCTTAATGAAATATGACAGTAATAACGAAGCTTTACATTCATCTTTTACATTTAATAGCTTTGGTAGTAGATTTTTAATGTTGCGACTATTTATGTTGATGGGTATTCAATAGATATTAAAGCAAAAACTTTATCAATTTTATTTTTGCCTACACCAATAATTTTTGGGATATTTAATTTGTAACGACAAAGAAATTTTAGCTACTATTCAAAAATGAAGGCTTAAAAAGCTAAAGAAGAAATTTTTAGAATATTTACAAAAATATAAAACAAAAATCACTTGCTTATGATATAGCATCTAATGGATGATAAAAATGTAAAGTGATTTTTATTTTAAAAATTTGATATAAAAAGGAAAAATATTGTATAATTTGAAGGAAACGACCCCGTAGCTCATCAGGATAGAGCGACTCCCTCCTAAGGAGTAGGTAGTGTGTTCAAGTCACATCAGGGTCGCCATAATAACTGATTTTTGGCACTTTGAAGAGTATTAATTCAATTTTATCTTTAAAGATTTTTATATCTTTTACGAAAGTTTCCACAATTTCTGTATCAATCCTTTGTCATTTTTCTTTCTGAAACTATTAAGAATTTTTATTGTTTCCTCTTCTGTAAGAACTTTATCTTTATTTTCTTCAATAAAAATAAAGTTCAGATTTAATTTATCAATTTCTTCCTTTATCTCTCTACTTTTTATTTTTTAAAATGCTTCCTCAGGACTGAACCTCTACGACTGAAGTTGCGAGGTTCTTAAGTACTATTTAGTTTCTTTTGAATATCTAGTATTCAAATACTAGCTAATTTCCTTAAGACTTTAATGGACAAAGCTCTCCGTTGAGAACATTTACGTCCTGTTGGCTCGGTTCAAAAACCAGTTTTTTTATTTTAAAATCCCATACAGTTTTAATGTTTTTACATTTCCTTTTTTTATTCTTTCAATTTCTTCATTATGCAATTTAACAAAATTTTTTTAAATTCTTTTTGTGCTTTTTTTCTATATTTACTTCTTCTAAATTTTCTTTTACATTCTTTATTAAAAAATGCAGAATACAAATCTCTTTGTATTTTATTTCCTAATATTTCTACCCATCTTTTTGATAGACTTTTTCTTTTCATATTCATTTTGTACTATGATTTAGTTGACTAGCTTTTTACTTTAAAAAGTATCAATTTTTTTATTATATTTTTTTCCAATATATTCTAATTTTCTATTTATTATTTCAATTAATAATGCTGGTGCTCTATTTGATAAAGATTTTTCCAAATCTCTTTTTCTTTTTAAATTTTCCAGTTTTTTTCAGATATTTCAGTTTTCTTGCTTCTTCTCTGTAAAGCTTTAAAATTCATATTTTCAACTTTTTACTATTGTTCCAATTTCTAGTATACTATTCGCTAAAATATTATGAGATTGTTCCCTTTTCTCTGCGATTTTTCTCTGTAAATTTGAAAGTTTTAACTTTGTTTTTACATATGATTTGCTCTTTTTTTCCATTTTTTTCTTTATTTTCTATATTAATAGTACCATCAGTATTGTATATTTATTAGGATTGTTTGCTCTTCTCTGTCTATCTAGTTTTTCTTTTGTAGTCTTATTTTTCTTTTTCATTTATTTCTATATTTTTCAGCTAAAAATCTTTAATTCTACTTTATTATCACTAACGATTGCTATTGTTGAAGTTCCTATATCAATTCCAATTTCATTTTCTCCACCAACTTTATGTTTTTTTAGGGAGGTGTCCCTTAAAAGTTATTTGAATGTAGTATTTATTTTTTTCCATTTACAACCCTCTTAAGTAGTCTACAATACAATAATTTATCTAAAAAAACAACTTTGTGCATATTTATCATTATTTTTTTATTATTACAGGAATCTTTAAGCCTAACCAAAGATATACAACAATCTTCTTTAAAAATCTAAGTCCTGTAATATTACCTTTTTCTCTAACAGAATAGAAATTTCCATAACTTTTTAAAAATATACTTTTTTTAGCTTTACCATACTTAAATTTTTTTCATAAGTCGCAAAAGCTCTTTCAGCTAACTCTTGTCCCATTTGAGATCCTATATTCTTTTTTTAAATTTTTGTGTCATAGGTTTCACATATTTATTTAATTCAAATTTAGATAGTAAATATTTTTTTATCTAATTCTTTATATCTTTTTAGATTGCTCTTTTTATCTAAATTACTGATTCCTTTATATTCAGAAGAATTTATCATTTTTCTATGTCTTTTTAAGAATTTCACTAAAGGCAAGCATTATATATCATTCTAGCCATATTTAATCTTTTTTCTAAAAATATGTTCTTGCCATAGTTCAGTTTTTTTAAAAGCTAATGTTAATACATAATTCGCCATAGTTCCTCCTTCTCATCTTTCTTTTTTTGAGTTTGGATATATCTTTTTATTTGTTCTTCAGTATTTTTTTAGAAACAGTTGCAACAAAAATAACTAGGGTTCCATAAGTGTCCATTCCATAACTTATTTTTTTATCTCGGGATGTTTTTAAAAAGTTTTCTTGGAGAAATTCATTTGAATATTTTCAAAATATTAGGTATGAAATGTTGAGGACTACATTCAATTAATATATGAATATGGTCTAAATCTGTTTCCATTTCTACTATTTTTTTATATTATTTTTCATTAGAAATTTCAATTAGTAATTCTTTTAAAGTTTTTTTCAATATCATCAATTAATGCTTTTCTTCTATATTTTTACATACCACACTATATGATATTGAATTGAATACACATATCCTCTTCCAAAATTAATATTTGACATTATTTATCACCATTTTTTTATTATACCATATGTATTTAACTATTTCAAATTTTTGTAAACAAAAATATGTTATTCATCTCACGACTAAAGTCGCGAGTGTTCTGAGCATAATTCATAAAATTGATTGAAAATTAATATGTTATAATTAATTTGTTAAAAACTGTAAAAAGAAATATGCAAACAAAAAGGACTACTGCTAATAGTGCCTTTTTCATTTTTCTAAATACAACAAGTAAGAAAAATTTTCTGAAAGCCGTTTTTATAATGTACAAAAAAGTATACTTTTATGAACTTAATAAATTAAAAGGAAATTTTAACTAAAAATCTATAAAAACAGTTCAATATTATTAAAAATATTCATAGACTTTTTGAACTAAAATGATATAATGAGTTTGATAGAAAAATTAGTGAAAAATAAAGAAATTAGGTAAATTTTAAGGAGGAAAAATGGAAGACTTATATGAATTAACATTGGCAAAAAGAAGTCGTAAAGAGAAGGTGCTTGGGGAAGTATTAGCAAGAATCTCAAAAATAACAGATGATTACTTGAAAACTTTTAATAAAACACTTTGGGATAAAACTCAAACTTTACCATCAATGTCTAAAAAGAGATGTTGAAGATTTTGAGGTGCTCATTCAATTTTAAATAAAGTATTTAAAGAAGTTCAAGGAGTTTAATATGAAAAATTATACTGATGAAGAATTTAAAGAGAAACTTGATTTGATAATAGCCAACTATAAGTCAAGTTATGTTTCACAAGAAAACCTAAAGGCAGTATTTTTGGGTGGTCAACCTGGAGCAGGAAAATCTGCTTTTAGAAAATATGATAAATATAAAGGAGATTTTTGCATCAATTAGTGGAGATGATTTTAGGAAATCATCATCCTCATTTTGATGAATTTAATAAATTATATGGACAGAGTTCTTCAGAATATACTCAAGAATGGGCTGGGAAAATGGTAGAAGCTTTTACAAAAAGAAGCTAAAAAGAAAAATGGAATGTTATTATAGAAGGACTCTAAGAACTTCTAGCCTACCTATAAGAGGATGGAAAAAGCATTTCAAGAAGCAGGATATTCAGTTGAACTTTGTATTGTTGCAGTGAAACCTGAAAAATCAAGATTAGGAACTTTACAAAGATGGAAGAAAATGCTTTAAAAAGGAAGAGTCCACGGATGACTCTAAGTTTTCATCATGATTTAGTAGTTAATAATAGTGCAAATAACCTAAATGATATTTACAATGAAAAAGTTTTTGAAAAATATAAGAATTTATGATAGATAATTTATTATATAATTTTCTTGAAACTCTAATGTAAATCCTAAAGACATTCTTAATAAAAGAATTTTGTAGAGAGTGGAAAAAGAAGAAATTGAAAATTTTCAAAAATAAGTGGGAAAAGCTAATAGAAAAATTATATGATGAAAAAGCTCCATTGGAAGAATTAAAGAACTTAAACTAGAAAAAGAAAAACATTAGCTGATATCTCTAGAGAAAGTTTTGCCACAAGAAAAAGAAAATCCTTGGTTGAAAAATTAAATAAAGAAAAAGATAAAGGTTTAGAGTAGGTAAAAATGAATAATAAGAATATTGAATTAATGACAGAAGAATATAAAAATGATTTACTGGTAAGAATGACTCATCGACAACGGCTATTGAGGGACACTTTGACTCAAGGAGATACTTTATTTCAATAATGATTCATAACTATATTCCAAGAGAAATGAATGAGAGAGAATATTATGAGGTCAAAAATTATAAAAAGCTTTTGATTTCTTACTAATTCTGAAAAATACTCTGACTCCCGAACTAATAAAAATTATCATAAAATTAGTTATGGAAAATTTAATTGATAATAATGGAAGTTTTAAAATTACAAAATATAATTTTAGGCTCAAACTTTGATACAACTCCTCCTTATTTAGTACCTACTATGATAGAAGACTGGTGTAGAAATTTAGATTATAGGCTACAAAATTCTAAATCTAACGAAGAAAAAGTTGAAGCTATTTTAGAACAACATATTAAGTTAGATTCCTTTTTCTGATGGAAATGGAAGAACTGGAAGACTTTTGATAATTCATGAAGTTGCTTCAAAGAAGGAATAGTTCCAATCATAATTCCTAAAAGAAGAAAAGGAAGTACATTAATTTTATCTTCTGAAAATTTTCAGGAATTAAAAGTGGGGTTTAGAATTACAAGCAAAGAGAATTTGAAAAGGATAAAATCGTTCTATAACAAAAGAAAAAAGAAAATCCTTGGTTGATCAAATAAAAATAAAGGAATAGAAAAGATGATATATGGATATATAAGAGTTAGTTCTACAAAATGAAGATAGACAACTATCAGCATTAAAAAAGAAAAAGGAGTTTTCATTTGAAAATATTTTTATTGATAAGGAATCTGGAAAAGATTTTAATCGTACTGCTTGGAAAAAATTAATGGCTAAGTTAATTGTAGGTGATACAGTATAATAAAAGAATTAGATAGAATGGAAGAAATAACAGAGAACTAAAAGAAAATTTTGAACTTATAAAAATAAGGGTGCTATTTAGAATTCTTAGAAAATCCTTTACTATCTGACAAAAATAAATCTCAAATTGAAATAGAATTAATTCAGCCTTTAGTTTTACATTTATTTGATATTTAGCTGAAAAAGAAAGAGAAAAATTTTAATAAGACAAAAAGAAGCATAAGGAGCAACTAGAAACTGATTCTAAGCGAGAAAAATATCCAAAAAGAAAAATAAAAGTAATAGTAGACCAAGTAAAATAGAAAATTTAACAACTGAACAAAAGAGATATATAAAAGCTTGGATAGATGGAAGTATAAAAATATCTGACTGTATAAAAATACAGGAATTACAAGTTTATTTAAAATATTATTTTTACAAGAAAATAATGTATCGTCGGAATAGAAGACGATACTTTACTAAATTACAACCAATTGCCTTGTGGGTAGAATAATCGTATAATTGATATATATATAATTAAAAATAACAAGGAGGTAGAAGATGATAGCAACTGAAAGCATACAAGTACAGAACATATATCAGAAGAACAAAAATATTCATAGTAAAACCTTTTGGTTGTGTTGGGGTCACTACATTTAAGTTGGAACTCATTTTTGGTGGTTTACCCATTAATTTTGCCACCATTTTGCCTACATAAGTTTAAAGAAACAAAGTCTAAAACTATTCTACATAAAAACATTTTCAATCTAAAAGTAACAAGGAGGAATAACCTTGATATTTCTTTTGACATTTTAATTATAATATTTTTATTTAGATTTTCAACTCCAGTTCGAGTTACAAATATTTTTCCACAAGAAGTCTATAAGATGAAAAATTTCTCCACTCTGGAAAAGGGGAAAAATTTTTAAAAATTAATAATAAATATCCTTTAAAAATTATTATGCAAGGTTAAGTTTAAAGAGGAATGGAGAATATCAAGGTATTTTTAGTGTCAACAGAAAAGAATATAAAAAATTCTTATTTTTAAATTTAGAAGATATAAATTCTGATTGAAAATAATTTATTTCAAAAATATTTACAAAAAGTGTTTAATCGATTGGAGAGAAAACCAAATAAAAAATAAAAATTTGAATAGAGCTATTTTACTCGGAGATAATTCTCATATCAATAGAAAACTCAGGAAAAGATAAGATATGCCTAGGGTTGTCTCATCTTTTTGCAATGTCAGGATTGCACATTGGATTAGTGTTAGGATTTCTTTATATTTTCAAATTTAAAAATAAAAGATTAGTCGAAATTTCTCTTTTTAGTAGCAATAAGTTTTTACTATTTTGGAGTAAAAAGAAGTCCATCTTTCATAAGAACACATAATGATATTTATTTACATTCTTGGAAAATTATTTTTATGAAAAAGGTAAATATCGGGAAAAGTTTATTGATTAGTGCTTTTTATATCTGCAATCATAAATCCAACGAGTTTATATTCTCCGATTTCTTTTTCCAATTATCTTATTTGGCAGTCATTGCAATATATATGTTTTCCTATGTCAGAAAAATTAAATTTTTAGAAGATATAAAATTTTTAGATTACTTTTATTCACATCTACAATACAATCTTGCTCCACTTACTGTTTTATTACTTTGAAACTTTTTCATTTTGTCAATAATTTCAAATTTAGTCATTTTACCAATAGGAACTTTTTATATTTCAATTAACTATCTTGCTTTATTTTTGAAAATTTTATTTAAGTTTCATTTTTATTTTCCAATAAAATTAATCTATCATCTTCTAATATTCTTAATAAATTTCTTTGCAAAATTTGACTATCTTTCTCTAAAATTTTATAATGATAAAATATTATATATTTATTTAATTTTATTTTTAATTTGGGGAATTTATGAAAACTATAAAACAAGAGCAAAAGAATAGAATTTGAAGATCAGACGTTTATCGGTTATGCCAAACCAGTCTAAGGAGGAAGCAGAAGAATATATAGAATATATAAAATCTATTCATTCTGATGCGACTCACAATTGTTCAGCATATAAGATAAAATAATAATGGATTAGAATTAAGGTAGATGATGATGGAGGAAACCAAGTGGAACAGCAGGGTAAACCCATGGGAGATATTATTAATTATATGAAGTGAATAATCTTGTTGTCATTGCTACTAGATATTTTGGCGGATAAAATTAGGAGCTGGGGGCTTAGTAAGAAATTATGCTGAAAACAGCAAAGTTAGCTATAACTGAAGCTGAGATAGTAGATTTTATTGATAAGATTGATTTGATGATAGAAATTCCTTATGAAAAGTTAGAGGCTAGAAAAATTGTTGAAAAAGATGTGGAGCGAGAAAATATTGACTGGAAAAGATTATTTTTAAATTTAGAATTGACAAAAATTTTATGAAAATTTAAATTTATATCCTTTTATAACAGTATTGAATATTTTATTAAAATTAGGTAGAGCTATTGGAATGCAAAGGCTCTATCTTTTTAATTTTTCATTTTTCTTAATTTTTCATTTTTCATTTGCAAGAAAAACTTCAGTTTCAATTTCAACTTCTTTTTCTCCACTTTTAGCAAAATATTCTATATCTAATAAAAGTTTTAATCTAAGAAATCTTCAGATTGAAAGCTAGTAAAAGCTTCAAATAAATTACATGATGTTGTTGCTAAAATCCTTATGAATAAATCAGAAAAATCTTCATATAAATCTTTTAAAAACATTATAATTCATATTCTTTGAAATTTTTCCACTTTTAATAAGAAGACAATTTTAACATATTTATAAGCTCATCACTTGAAACATAAAAGCAAAGCCTAAAATAAGAATCTTTTATTCTTTTCTAAAAATAAAATAATGTCGAAAATAATTTTTATCTTTCAAAAATTTTCAACTAATTCTTTTCTATTATATCTTTATCAACACTAATCAAAATTTTTGATTTTTCAAATTTGTAGGGTTCTCCATTTAAAAAGTAGAAATCTTATTGGTCTCATTTTTATATGATAATAATCGTCTCCAAGTTCCATAAAATTTTTGAGCATCTTTATCAGAGATATTTATCTTTTATATATATTTTTGAAGTATTATATCTTTTGATGGCAGTGCAGTCTATAAATTCTGCAAGCTCTTTCAACTAATTTTATACTTGGTTTTGTAAGTTCATATTCAGAAACAAATTTTCCATATCTAGTGGTACATTATAGATAATAATTATATTTTGAATCTAAGTTATAGTTCTTGATACTCTTAAATAAATTTTGTATGCCAGAGCTTTTTAAATTCTCAGCTCTTTTTAAAATTAGAAGTCTGTTGTCATAAAAATTGAATTAATTTGTAGAAGCAGAAATAAATTCTTCTTCTCTTTTAAAGGAACAATCAAAAATGCCTCTATGACAGGAAATATTATTTCTTTACTTAACTTTTCAGATTTCAAACTCAATCCTGGGAGAGTTTCCATATAAAAATAAAAACATAAGTCCTCCATTATTTATTATAATTTTTATCATAAATTAAGATATAAAAATATTGTATAATTAAGAAAATAAAATTTGGGAAGGTGTGAATTAATGAAAAATTATGCTAATATCTGTAGCTCTTGCCTTTAGTATCTTGTACTGGAGTATGTCTATGCCATCAATGTCTACAGTGAAAGATAAAAGTTGTATCAGCTGTTGTTAGAAATTACGTCAAAGAGAACTAGACGGAAGAGAATTTAAAATGACAAGTGAAGGTTATAATAAAAATGTAACTATAGGCTTCAAAAGAAAATAGAGTTTTGGTTATAGCTATCAATAAGATATTTTGGTACTCATCAAATATCAGGAGATAGATTAAATTTTTCAGATTTTGGGTGTAACTAAAATGGGTGGAAAAGAAGATATGATTCAAGAATTAAAAAATATTTAACTAATTTAAAAGATAATGAAAAATATAAAAATTAGAAGGAGATATTTTAACTTTGACATCTGAGCAAGGTTTATCTATGACTTTTAAAATGTAAATGCAAAAAGAGGGCAGAAAAGAAATTAAAAATAAAAATAGATTTTTGAAAAGAGAGGTACAATATGGGATTATTTGATATGTTTAAAAGAAAGAGCAGTAGTTACAATTTAGTACCAATAAATGGAAAGGTAATTGATCTTAGTGAAGTTCCAGATGAAGCTTTTGCTATGGTCGGGAGACAGTTGTGCAATGGAGCCTGATAAGGGAGCAATTTCTGTTCACCAATAGAAGGACAACTTATGAATGTTTTTCCTACTAATCATCATTTGTAATATTTGAAACTAAAGAAGGACTTGAAATGATAGTTCACCTTTGGTATTGACACTGTGAAAATTAGAAGTTTCACCATTAAGAGATATATGGAATATATCAAACCAGGAGAAGAAATATTGCTAAAAGTAACCTTGATGAAATTTCAAAAATATTCAAGTGTAGTGCCTTCACAAAAACTCAGTTATTATAAATAATATGGAAAAGTTGATTGAAATAATTGCTCTAGGTAAAGTTGTAAAATTGGAGAACCTATAATGAAAGTTACTTTAAAGTAATTAGATAAAAGGTTGTTTTATGAAAAGATACAAAATATTAATTTTAACTTTTTATATTTTTATTGTTTTCATTTACTACTTTTCTGCAACTAATACTAAGCATAAAATAGATCTAAGTCTAATACACATGTTAGTGTAAAGCAGTTCTACAGTTGAAAAATAAAATCTAAGTTAAAAACAGAAAAGTCTAAAAATACAGTTAGACGTTCAAAAAGATATTTATTGATGATAGGATGAGTTCAGAGAGTAAAGGCAGTTATTGAATTGATGATAAAATTCAAAATATCTTGAAACATTCACGGATGTAGAAATCTCAAATATGTATAAGGGAGCTTGAGTTAGAAGAGAAGTTACTTTTGAAATGCTCAAACCATCGCAATGAAAAGGTCTTGAGTTTCCACATCTCCTAAAACAATTTAATTATTATAGTTGATTTTACTAAACCATCAAATCAAGAGAATGTTTATTATTGATTTAGAGAAAAAATTTTAATTTCAAGTTTAGTTTCACATGGTATGGGAACAGGAGATATGTACGCAAAAGATTTTTCAAATAAAAAGCAGCACTTTAAAATCTTCTGTAGGCTTCCATCTGACAGGAAATATTTATGAAGGAAAGAACGGGGCATCACTTAGACTTATAGGTATGGAAAAGGGCAGAAATGATAATGAGTTGGACGACGATGGTTATTCAGCAGCCAGTATGCGAATCAAGAATTCTAGATAAAATATGGTAGGCTTGGGAGAAGTAGAGGTTGTCTTGCTGTTCCAACTAATATGAATGACAAAATTATAAATTTAATTCAAAGGTGGAACTTTTATTATATATTCATTCTGATGTTGACGATGAATATGATTTTTCAAAAATAAAAAATAAAAATAAATTGAAAAGATTGTTAGATTTTGTAAATATTTTCTAACAGTCTCTTTTTATTTTTCTAAAAATATGGTATAATTATACTATTCAAGGAGAGGAAACTATGGGAAAGATTATATTTTACTGGTGATTCATCAAGAAGTGGGAAAGAGTAATTTTGAGAAGAATATAGTTTATGAAAATAAATATAAAAATAAAATTTATTTTCGCAACAGCTAGCTTTTGATGAAGAAATGAAAGATGAATACGTAAACATGTTCAAAGAAAGAGAGACACTTGGAACTGTTGAAGCTACAAAATTTAGTCTTTAGTAGAAAATCATATCGACAGTTTTACCAATGTAATTCTTTTTGATTGTATTTCTAATTGTGTTAGTAATTTGATGATAATGGATGAGAAATAGATTGGATAATATTACACTAACATTGTAAATCAAAATTGAAGACGAAATAGAAGATGAAATTATACAATCTTTTAGCTTATATAAAAGGTAAAAATGTGACTGCCTGTAACAAATGAAGTTGGTTTGGATTAGTTCCAGCTACACCTTTAGGTGAGACATTTTACAGATATTTGTGGAAGAATCAAACTCAGCTTGTTGTTATTCAGATGAAGCATATCTTGCATGTATCTGGAATAAAGTAAAAAATTAAATAACAGGAGGATAAAATAGAAAGCTTTTTACTACTTTTTATCGTTTATGACAGAGGATACCTATACTAATCCAGAATTTTGAAGACGATAAAGTAGAGTAAGTCTCATGAAACCCTTTCCCTAGTGATATTAGGAGCTATCATTGGACCGAGAAGCAGTTATTATTGCAACAGGTTTTGATTTGCATTGAGGATTCGGCAGCAGCACTCAATAATTGCTTTACGATAATAATTCTTGCTCGATTTAATATTAACTGCGCTTTATGCATCTTGATGGACTGGCAGGATACTTTTGATGGAATATTTAGCTGTGGCTAGTACTACACAAATGTTGAGATGGATGAAAGATTCGAGATTGCAGCAAATGGAAGCACAGCCCTAATATTACATTTTTCATCAAAAATTTCATACTATTATTAGGAATAGCTTTAGATTATGGACACGATTCTTTAACACTATTGCCTTTACCACACCAATTTGTAGCAAGATCTCCTGTAGAGTTGTGAGTTGTGCCTCTGCTCCTATGCAAGAACTCACTGAATGGAAAACTTTCGTGAAAATACCAAATCTCTCTGGAGTCAGAATTTCATTTATTCTCACAGTAGTTTTATTTTGCGCCTTTTAGCAAGAACAAACTAATTATATATTTATCTATTATTTATGGAATATTATTTATAATCTTGGATTGATATCTTTCGGATTTTCAAAAATTAATTCAAAGAAAAATTGGTGGATAACAGAGACACATTGGGAGCTATTTTAGAAATCAGCACTCTGTTATGATTTATTTTTAATGTTAATTATTCCAATTTAATCACAACTATATTCTTACGTTTGGTGTTTTAATGATGAAGATAATATTGGTTCGTCATGGACAAACTGAAATGAATGCTAGAAGATTATATTTCGGAAAGCTTCAATCCACCACTTAATGAGTTGAGTTTAGAACAAGCTCAACAAGCTAGAGAAAACTTTTAGAGATTCCTATGATGTTATATTTCAGCCCTTTAGAAAGAACAAAACAAACAGCAGAAATTTGTAATTACTAGATAGAAATAATTTTTGATACAGAAGCAAATAGATTTTGTATATTCGAAGGATTGACTCATCAAAAATCAATATCCAGATGAAGCAAATGAAATGAAATCTAATTAAAGATTTTAATTATGTTACTGAGAAAAGTCCAAAAGAATTATTTAATAGAGTTGTGGATAAAGGATTTAGACTATGAAAAGGATAATCTTATCATAGCTCATTGGGGAATTCTTAGTTGTATTTTGAGTTATTTTATGACTGGGGATTTAAAAACTTATTGAAGGTTTGAATAAAAATGGTTCTGTAGTAGTTTTACAAGGAAAATTTCGATTTTGCATATTTAGCAAAATTTTTGATTAAGAAAGTTGATGATGAAAGATAAGAAATCTTTTTATATAATTTGATAACATATAGAAAGTACAGATAAAGTTGTAATAGCTCAAAATGAGCTTTGATAGAAAAGATGAAACCTAAGAATAGTTTTGGGAGTGTTAGGAAGAGATTTGTAGTGGCAGGAATTTATGGCACCCTGAAAGTAGATTGAATAGGAAATGCTCATGTGTAGCTGCTGCTGATAATGGAGTTATAGAGAGGAGCATCTTCTTTGTCCACTTGAATATACATCTATTGTATCCTGAAGCTATGCTAATAAGATTGCAGCAAATTGGAATATTTACTAGTACTTTGGGTATTGAGTTAAAATGTCGTAGATGTTGGGAATGAAAACTGATATACCTAGAGATTATCCAAATTTAATTCACAAAAAGAGGAACTAATAATTTTATAAAAGAAAAAGCTATGTCAACAGACGAATGTTTACTACACCAATTTATATAGGTATTAGAATTAATAAATGAAAATCAGAAGAATTTGATATTTTTTCAAAATGGAGAAATGGTATTGCTAATACTACAACAAGCTCAGCACTTTTATATTCAGTTACCAGTATTGATGATATTGTTGTGGTGGTGGACTTAGTGATGAGGGCTTGAATAAGAAAAGAGAATTATTATTGAATCCTGTGAAAATATGCTACTTTTTCAATGGATGTGTTGATATGCTAGGGTGCGAGTTGGTGTTTGATGCAGCTCTGTATGGTTGGAATGTATATCGGAGTTGCTTTTAAAGATAAAAACTTATGCTAGTCGATGGATTTATATCATCTGTTACATTTACTTGCTGTGAAATGAATAAAAATATTCAAGATTATTTGTTGTTTACACATAAAAGTGAAGAGCCAGGAGTAAATATAATTCTTGAACATTTAAAAGAAAAACTTTTTACAAATGATATGAGACTTGGAGAGGGACAGGTGTTGTACTTGCTACCCATTATTGATTGTGCTATTGAGAATCATCAAATGGAATGAAAAGTCCAGATGAAGTTTTATAAACTTTTAAAAGACTAAGGAGTAATCAATATGAGTGATCACGATGGTCATAGGAGAATTAGAGAGAAGTTTTTATGGTATTGATAGTTTTGAAAAATATGAAATCTTAGAATTAGTTACTCCACCGTTCCGTACTTAGAAAAAGATGTAAAACCTATTGCCAAAGAAACCTATTGAAAAATTGAAAACTGAGATGCAATTTTTAAATCTAGTATTGATGACTTAGTTGCAGCTGATATTGATGGTTTTGGATACTCTAGTGCATACTTTTTCAAACTCATATGAGCTTCCTAATATTATTTATGAAGAAATTTTGACAAAAACATTGGTGCGAAGAAAGTACAAGAATTACTAATAAAGAAATTTTACTAAAATATTTAAGAAATAGAATAGGCTTTGAAAATATTGAAAAAGTTTTACGTGATATATCTTTCTAGTTCTAATGAGGTTATAAAATTTGAAATAGCTTTTCAGAAGGAAATATTAGATAGAGTTCTGTCTATTTTTAGAGAGTCTATGAAAAAGTTATACAAAGATAGGCTAAGGTATAATATTAGCTCATATCATCTTTCAGAAATATAACTCCATCTAAGAGTGATATAGAGGCTTACTAACTGAGTAGCTAAAGGATTGAAAAATTTTGGAGCTATGTTAATCAACACATAATTATTACAAAAATTACTATCAGTGGAAGAAGGATTGTATAAATCTAGGGAGAGATAATGGAAACATAATAGATTAAGATGTGCAAGGTTGTAGAGTACAAACCCCTGAGCAACCCTCATACAGTATTGATTGTAACTTTTCGAGATAACAGACAGATATTATTTCGAAGGTAGGAGATCAGAATTTATGATAAAAGTCATTAAGTAATAAGAGGGAAAGGTCGGGATAGCGTCAAGCAATCCCTATTATAATGAAAAGAAAAAGATTTAGTTTAATTTTAAAAACCAGTTTTAAAATTAGCTGATCGAAGAAGAAATCAAACTATAATGAACAGAAGCTGAAGAGGCATTTCAAGCATGTAAAGAAGAAAAATTAAAAAGATGAATTAGATATGAAACTTATTACATCATGAATATACTTTTGATAAATCTGCGCTGATATTTTATTTCACTGCAAAATGGAGAATAGATTTTTAGAGAATTAGTTAAAGATTTGGCTACAGTTTTTAAAAACAAGAATAGAACTAGAGACAAATTGCTGTTAGAGATGAAGCAAGAATTTTAGGAAATATTACTCTTGGAAAAGAGCTATGCCTGTAAAACCTTCATAAAATAAAATTTGATTCTGTATCTGTAAAATGGCAAAGAGATTGGCGACTTGTAATTAATCCTACAAAAATTTCTGGAGTATGTGGTAGACTTTGCGTTGCTATCAACTATGAATATACACACAATATGAAGAAGCTTTGAAAAATTTTCCTGCTGGTAATCAAATGGTTAAGACTGAGCTAGGTGAAGGAAAAAGTTGATAGTATAAGCCCATCAATGAGTTTTTTCGTTGATGTAAAAAGATAAAGGAATTTTCAGATTTGATATTAAAGATATTAAATCTAATAAAAGAAGCAAATATTTTATATAAAAACCAGCTGAAAGAAAAATTGAAAAATAAAATATTAGAGAAAAGAATAATATGAATTTAAAAAGATGATGAGATTTTCAGAAAATTTAAATGAAATATACAATTCAAAAAAGTAGCAGGGTATACAACATGGGAGTAGATACCATACTACTTTTTAAATTTGTCCAATAAAACAGAAATTTAAAGAGTTATTGATATTGGGACGAAATGGTATTTTACCAGCTCCTTTTATTGATAATGGAAAATATTCAAGAAATTATTGAGTTGATATACAAGAAGAAAATATTGAGAGAGCCAATAAAGTTCTTTGAAATAAATAAAATTGAAAATAAAATTAAATTTGAAATGTATAGATATATATATAAAAATTTAATTACTTTGATGTTATTATTTAATCCACTTTTATATGGAGCAGAAATGGATAAATGAAAAATCTACATCGTACAATCTCAAGGCATAGAGTTAGAAACCAACTTAGAAGATTTTATTATAAATTCCAAAGACTTTTTGAAGCCCTATAGGTAGTCTATATTTTATACATAGAACTACCAGGATTAGTAGAAATAATATTCAGAATGTAATTTTCAATTATAATTTTATCTGAAAATGAAAATTCAAAAATGATGTTTTATAGAAGCATTAAAAGGAAAACAAAAGATTGAAATTGAAAATTTTTATATATAATTATAAAAATTTAGGAGGAGATGCTATGCGCCAAAATTTGTACTGGCTCAGGTGGTTGGGGATTGCATTGTCAGTCTTATTACATAAAAAATAAATACAAAAATAACAATTTGGTCTTACGATAAAAGTGAGGCAGAAGAATTAAATTTAAAGAAAAATAAAGCTAAACTTCCAAATATATTTTTAGTTTGATGATATAAAAGTTACTAACGATTTAAAAAGAAGCTGTTGATGAGAAAGATATTTTAATCTTAGCTGTACCTTTCAGCCGCGATAAGAAGTCAGCATCAAAACAATATATTAAAAGAAAATCAGATACAGTAAATGTTGCAAAAGTTTATAGGAAAATACACTAGAAAACAATGACTGATATTATAGAGGAAGAATTAAAAGATACCACGTGGGCTGTTTTATCATGATCGAGCTATCTGAAGAGTTGAAGAGGAATACCAACTACCTGTGTTGTATCAGCTCACTGAAAAAGATTTAGCTCATTATCACAAAATATTTTTATGAACTCCTGTATTTAGAGTTTAAGTAAGAGATGATATGATAGGAGTTGAAAATCGGAGGAGCATTAAAAATGTTATAGCTCTTGCAGCTGGAATTGCAGATGGACTAAATTATGGAGATCAATACAAAAAGCTGCTCTTATAACCTCGTGGCATCAAAAAGAAAATGCAAAATTTAGGTGTTACAGGGAGTGAGAGTTATCAACTTAGTGGTCTAACTGGTCTCGAGATCTAATTCGTTACTAGTAAAGTCAACACAGTAGAAATGAAGAGCAGTAATACTTTTTGGAAAAGGAAAAACTTTAGATGAAGCAGTTAAAAGAAGTATATAGTGGAAGGAGTTTATAGTGCAAAATCTGCTGAGCTGCTGCTATATATAATGTAGAAATTCCAATCATGGGAACAAGTTAATGCTGAGTTATTTGAAAATATGCTGAAGCTGCTAATGAACTTATGATAAGTAGATAAAAATTGAAAATGGATTCTTTGGAAGTAGGAGAGAGAATATGAAAATAATTTTATTGTTTGAGTATAACTTGATTAATGCTTGCTCATTTTTAAATATGGTAGTTTAAAAGATTTACCAATTGCGAAGTTGAGGAAAAATTAAACTAGGAAGAGTATGCAGATTCGGTCGAATCAATACTTTTCAACATTGAGAAGATCCTATAAAAGAAAGAGAAAGAATGAGTTTATTGGATTTGAAAGAATCAAAAATGAAGTTGTTTCTTTAAGAATGCAAAGAATAGGAAGTAATGCAAAAGATTTAGAAATGTTCAATTCTTATGTTAATAAAACTAATTTAAATATTCAATATTTAAATGATTTAGTTGATTAAAATTTTTAAAATTTTATAGAGTAAATAAGCCTTTCATGATTATTATCATAGAAGGCTTTATTAATCTTTAATAAAATCCTTTTAAAGAAGCTTTATATTCATTTGACGGCAGATTTTCATGAACTTCTTGAGACCAAAACGAAGTTTTTGAACCTCCAATGTGTAATTTGTCTAAGAAAAACATCACAAATACGAGATTGTCCTATTCCTCCACCGATGAGTAAGGGTAAAACTTACTTTAATACCATTTGATGATAAGGTAGCGTTCTTCATCATCTGCACTCTAGTGAATCTTAATTGCTCATCTAAAGAATTTTCATCAACTCTAATTCCATTGAAGATAATTCCAAACCTATTCCCAATAATGGATAATTAAAACTGATTCCGTTTAAATTCCAGTCATCATAGTCAGGAGCTCTTCCATCGTGTTTTTCACCTGAATCTACTCTTCACCAATTTTCATCAAGAAAATTGCTCCATATTTTAGCTGCAGATGTTCTCTATTTTTGGAGTTAATAGAGGATATTTTATTTTCAAGTTCTTGAGTTGTGATAGCGCAATTTCTTCAGGTAATGTAAGTTGTGGATATTCTTCGTGATATAATCTTCTAGTTTTCTACAACACAGAATATATTTTTCTAACAACTTCCTTTAAATATTCTCTCATTTCTATCTTCTTTAGTTATAATTTTTCCTAGTCCCATTGGTCAACATAGTATGAATGGATAAAATCTGTATCCTCATCTCTTCTAATAGCATTCATATCAGTATAAACACTTTGTGATTTCAATCCATATCTATATAGAGTCATTCCTTCCATTTTGCAAGTGAGTGAACGATTCAACTCTTCTCCACTTTTTAGTGTCAAAAGGCAACTGGTCTTTCTGTTCCGGTTTAAATTATCATTTAATCCTGATTCAGGAAATTACAAACAAAGGTGCTGATACTCTTAATAGATCTCAATCTTTTGATAAATTACTTTCAAAGAAATCTTTACCTTTTTGATAGCAATTTCTGTTTCTCATATGCCTAGCTTGATGTGTAGACATAGTTTCCTCCAAAATATCTTCAAAAATTATAAAATTTATTTTATCATCATTTATAAATTTTATCATTAGCAAATATTATCTATTTATATTTTTGAATATCTAATTATTAGTTTTTATTAAATAAGTCAAACTTTTTAATATACTTTTATGTCTCACAGGTATATAATATAAACATATTATAAAAATTTTAAAAACCAGAGGAAGATTGAATTATGTTTACACAAGAGGTTGCTTACAGCACGGCGTACATGGACTTTTTATCTTTTTCTCGCCCTGTATTTTTCCAATAATTCTAGTGATATATTTTCATTTTAAGTAACGGAGATCAGTTTCTAAAAACATTGGCATTCGTTTTTGGACTCTCAATAACATATATTGTTTTAGGTTTTGGAGCAGATTATGTAAGAGATGTAATGATAAGGTAGAGTATTGGAGAATTTTGAGTTATAATCTTAGGATTATTTCAAATGGATATTTTAAAATTAAAATTTTTGGAAGAAAAACTAAGATGATGAATTATGAAGGACAAGATCAAAGTATAATTTCAACTTTTATATTAGGAGTAACTTTTTAGTTTTGGTTGGACACCTTGTGTTGGATACTATACTTGCTTCAATTTTAGTTTGTGCAAGTTCTTCAGGAGATACTGTTAATATGTAGGTGTAATTGTTTTCTTATTTACTTGGAATGGCAACACCATTCGTAATCATTAGCATCAAAAAACATTATTTAAAAAAGATGTCATTTATAAAATATTTGCTCTGTTGACCAGTTGAGAGCTTTTTAATCATAATGGGATTACTTATTAATTTTCAATAAACTAAATGTATTACTAACTAAATTTGTATAAGAAAATTTGTATAAGGAGGTAGGAATGATAGTTTTGATTTTGTATATTAATAATTGAGTCGTTTTGCAAAAGCGATAACAACAAAAGACAATAAAGTTTCAAATGAGGGTTAAAAAGAGGAGATGAAGTTAAGATGGTAGATGAAAATAAAAAGAAATTTATTTGTAGGAGGATGCTTCTAGAGTAGAAGAATATTTTGCAAGAATAGAAGGAGTTGTGATACTGTCTCTGGTTATGCAAATGGATCTTTGATAACCCAGCTATGAACAAGTTTGCAGAGATTCAGAGTCATGCTGAAAGCCGTTCTATAATTTACGATGCTCAAAAAGTTTCTCTTGATGAAATATTACAATATTATTTTTAGAATTATAGATCCTACTTCTGTAAACAAACAAGGTAATGACAGAGGAGTTCAATACAGAACAGGAATTTATTATTTAAATGATGAAGATAAACAAATTGCATTGAATTTCTACAAAAGAAGAACAAAAAGAATTATAAAAACCAATTGTTGTTGAGGTTGAGCCTTTGAAAGAGATTTGATAAAAGCAGAAGATTATCATCAGATTATTTACAAAATAAAAATCTGGAGGATATTGTCATATAAATTTGAATAAAGCTTACGAACCTCTTGTTGATATACAAAAGCCAAGTGATGAAGAATTAAAATCAAAGTTGACTGACCTTGAATATCAAAGTTACTCAAAATGCAGCAACTGAAAGAGCATTCACACACGAATATTATCAGAATGAAGAAGATGGAATTCTATGTTGATATTACAACAGGAGAGCCATTATTCAGTTCAAAAAGATAAATATGATGCAGGTTGTGGTTGGCCAAGTTTTACAAAACCAATTGCAGAGCCAGAAGTTATAAAATTATAATCAGATTATTCTCACAATATGAATAGAGTTGAAGTAAGAAGCAGATCTGGAAATGCACATTTAGGTCACGTATGTTTGAAGATGATTCCAAGAGCACAAGGTGGACTTAGATATTGTATCAACGGAGCATCTTTAAAATTTATTCCTTATGATAAAATGGATGAAGAAGGTTATGGAGCATATAAAAAATATATGAGACCTTAAAAATTATCTTTGGACAAAGATTTTAAAAAAGATTTTTGATTTAATCAAGGAAATCTTTTTATTTTTATTTAAATTATTATTTTTAGTATCAATAAAGTTTTATAATTGCTCAAAAAATGAAAACTTAATAAATTAGTAAAAATAAACAGTTGACATTTCCCTATGTTTCATATAAAAATAACTACAATTTTTATATTTTTCCGAAAGGGAGAGATACTATGAATATTAAAAATTTTCATTAGCATTAAGTTGCACTTTAATGCTATATGTGGAAAAGACAGAGAGACAAAAACTCACAGGAAACTAATGGAGATATTACTTATAAAGTTGGAATAACTCAAATCGTTACTCACCCATCTTTAGATTTAGTAAGAGAAGGATTTAAAAATCTTTTGAAAGAAGCTGGAATAAAAGCTGAATTTGATGAAACAAATGCAGAAGGAGCAATAGCAAATGCAAATTTAATTGCTAATAACTTCATGGCAGATAAAAAGGATATTATTTTAGGAATTGCAACACTATCAGCTCAAGCGTTGGTAAACACAATAACAGATATACCAATACTATTTTCAGCTGTTACAGATCCTGAAGGAAGCAAAAATATTAAACCCAAAATGTTACAGGTACAAGTGATAAACTGATAATGTTGGACAACAATTAGATTTATTAAAAGCATTAAGACCTGGTATTGAATAGTTTATAATACATCAGAAGCAAACTCTTTAGTTCAATTAAAGAAGTTGAAGATAAGGCAAAGAGAGGAATTGAAGTTCAATTACTAAGGTGTAACTCTATATCTGAATTGCCTCAAGCAACAAGTTTACTACTTGCTGATACAGAGTACAATTTATGTTACAACAGATAATTTGAGTTGTTGCAGGAATACAAGTTGTTAATGCTGAAGCTAGCAAAATAAACCGGTTGTTACAAGTGAAAAAATCTTCTGCTGATCGAAGGAGCATTATTCACTCATAGGACTAGATTATTTTGAATTAGGAAAAAGAACTGGAGAAAATGGCAATAGAAATTTTTATTAGGACAAAACCTGCAGATATTCCGTTTTGAAACAACAAATTCAACAAAACTTATACTTTGAATGAAAACACTGCAAAAGAATTAGGAATTGACTTATCAAATCCTTTTATTAAAAGATGCAATCTTAGTAAAATAAAGGTTATTATTATGAAAGAGTTAATGATTTTTACATACTCTTCCAGACACCTTAGTTATTGGTATGATTTATTCGATAATGGTTATGGGAGTATACATTACTTATAAAATTTATGATTTTCCTGATATGACAGTTGAAGGTTCATTCCCAATGGGAAGTTTTATCTTTGCAGCCTTTGCTTTTATCAGAAAATGGCTGGAATAACTCATCCTTTTTATGGGATTGTTTTTAGCAGTCCTTGGAGGATGTTTGCAGGTTTTCTTAACAGGATATCTGCATACAAAAATAAATATAGAAAATCTCACTTGCAGGAATTTTAGTTGGAATTGGACTTTATAGTATAAATTTTTAGAATAACAGGAACATCAAATTCAATAATACCTAGCTGACAGAACAATTTTGATCTTGTTACTTATGAAAAAGATTTTTGATTCTAGCTGCAATTATAGTGGTATTTTTAATTTTAAAAGTTTTTATGATTATAAGATAAAAAGAAAATCATTATGTTGTTAGAAGTATATCAATATATTTAGTGATATTTGTAATCTTAGAATTTTATGTTTACAGATCTAGAAATAGTAAAACTTATGCTAACTACATTATAATTTTTGTGATAAAGATGGCAATAGATTATATTATGACATCAAAATTTGGTTTCTCGTTGAGAGCTTTGGGGAATAACGAACAATTAGTTGTAAGTCTTGGAGTTAATGAAAAGAAATTAAAATTTATGGACTCTATGATTTCAAATGGTTTTAGTTGCTCTATCAGAGACATTGTTCTCACAAGTTTTAAAAATTGCCGATTTGCAAATGGGAGTTGGAGGTTATAGTTATGCGCTTCAATTATTCTGGACTAGGAATAATGAGAAAACTAAAAATTATAAATGAAATTTCAATCATAATCATAGGGACAGTTATTTATTATTGTATAATCAACTTTGCATTATTATCTAATGCTTGGACATCTATATAAATCTTTAGATTTTTCAGCAGCTACAATAAAAATGTTAGAGTTCAAACCTACTGACTTAAAAGAAAGTTATAACATCATTAGTGTTGGCTATAATTTTATGGATAGAATTTGTAAAGAGAAGAAGCAAAAATTTGAAACTAAAGGAGGAAAAGAAAATGATAGAAATTAAAAATCTATACAAAACTTTCTTCTCTGAGCTTGGAACAGAAAAAGCAGTATTTAAAAAATCTTGGTCTGACAATAGAAGATGGAGATTTTATTACAATCATGGAAGTAATGGGGCAGGGAAATCAACTTGCTTTAACACTTTGAATGAAATATAATTCCTGATAGTGGAGAAATTTTAATAAATGGTAAGGATATTGTAAAAGTTGAGAGATATAAGAGACTCAATGGATATCTCAAGTTTATCAAAACCCAACTCACGGAACAGCTCCATCAATGACAGTTTTTGAAAAATTTATCAATGGCAAAAACAAAGGTAAAAATTTGGTTTTACTTTTGGTAATGATCTGATCTTGAGTCTACCAAAGAACAAGTTGCTGGTCTTGGACTCTGGAATTGAAAAATTGATGTTCAATCAGAGTTGGACTTTCTCATCGGGGGCACAGACAATGCTTATCACTTTTAATGGCATACATACTAAATGGGCCTGATATACTACTTCTTGATGGTACACAGCAGTCTTTGATCCACAAACGGTCAGAAATTGTGTTTTAGAGACAAAAGAGATTGTTGATAATATAACTAAGCTAGATGATAACCCACAATATAGGTGATGCAATAAAATGCATGGAAATAAGATTAATAATGTATACATGTTGAGGAAGTTATACACACTGATATTCGTGGGAGAAGAGAAAAACAATTAACTGTTGAGAGAGTTACTTGAACTTCTTTTCAAAACGGAAGATGCAAGCATTTCTGATAGTGTAAATTTTTGCACTATAAAAATCAAGTTGATATTTTATCAATGAGTTGGTATACAATCTAAATAAAGTTGGTTTTCTGCATGAAAAGTGAAATCAACTTTTAAATTCTCACCAATATTTTATATGAAATAAATACGTTGAAAAATTTTTAAAGCCTTAGACAATTGATCGAAAAATTGCAGCATATGATATGATCAGCATTGCATAGGAAACATCGATCGAAATACAGAGGTGTGAAATTGAGAAGAGTAAAATTTGTAGGTATTTATTTTTACTCCTAGTATTTTTACCTCTGGTTATTTTGTAACAACCCTTTGTCAAAACAGGAGTTTATGAAAAAGTAAAATCAATATATCGGAATAGTGATATTGCCAACACTTCTATTTTTATATGAGCTTAATATCATGGTAAAGAGACAAAAGAAGAGAGTTTTTAAGAAATAAAAATATGCACTCTTATATTTTCATATCTTGGAATATACTTATATGTTTTGTATGGACTAAATATAAATTTTGCATCTGCACCTTCAGTGCATCAGAAGAATTTTGCAGAAATTTAATCTCGAAATCATTGTTTGGGGTATAGATTAGGTTGTATGCCTACTTATATATTTTATGAAATGATAAAAGCAACAGATTTGGAGCATACATCCATATTTTACTACTTTTATTATGCACTTGCTTAGCATTTGAGATTATAGTTACCTATTGGAATTTCTTTTAAACCTCCTAAGAAAACATTATTTTAAAGAAAAGAGCTAAGGACAAGAAAGAAAGAAAAAGAAGAGACAATCGAAAGCAGATTAAGCAGAACAAATTAAAATCAAAAAGAAGAATTAGAGAAAAAGAGAGAAAAGTTAGAAAGTAAACAGCTAGAACGAAATTTTGGAATGAAAAAGTTACAGATTGGCAAAAAGAGAAGAAAGAGACAGAAGTAGATGAAAAATTAGTAGTTCGTATGTAGCTGGAACAGATTTACAAAAAGGAATTGTTACAATTAGTCGAGACGATATGTTCACATAAAGAAATATATAAATTTGCAGAGAAAATATGTAAATGAGAGGTAAGAGCTATGAAAAATTTACATGGTAGAAATTATTTGAGCATTTTCAGACAGTTAGGACAGATTTAGGAACTTCGAATACATTGATATGTATGAGAGAGAGAGACAATTTTGAATCGAGCGAAATCTGTTGTTGCAATTTCCACTAAAACAAAAAGAAAGTTCGATGAAGTTGGAAATAAAGCAGAGAAACAGATGAGTTAGGGAGAACCTCGCCACTCATGAAACTGTAAGAACCTACTGAAATGGTGGTGTAATAGAAGCCGATTATGGAAGTTACAGAAAATGTACGTTAAAGAGCATTTTATGCGCCGCACAAATGTTGGATTACTTTTTAATAAGCCAAGAGTAAGAATCTCAGAGCCCAGCAGTGAATAACTCAAGCAGAGAGCTGTCATGGAAGCTTTTACGAGAGAAGCAGGAGCAAGAGAAGCTTTATTTGATTGAAGAACCTATGAGCAGCAATAGGGTGTTGGAGTAAATATATTTTGAGCCAGAAGGAACTATGATAGTTGATATCGGTGGGGGTACATCTGAGTTAGCAGTTATTTCTTTAGGAGGAGTTGTATCTTCCTTCAGAACAGCAGGAGATAAATTTGACGGGGCCATTGTCGAATATGTAAGACAAAAGACATAATTACTAATTGGAGAAAAACAGCTGAAGAAATAAAAGTAAGGATAGATCTATGGTTCAGTAGAAGAAGATGTACAAATTGAAGTTAGTGGAAAGAATTTGTTGAATGGTTTACCAAAAGATATTATTTTAACTTCATCAGAGCTTGTGAAACTATGTCTTCTTTAGTTCAAGAGAGTTATTGAAGAAATAAGAGTCGTGCTTGAAAAGACTCTTCCAGAACTTGCAGCTGATATGAAGAAGACGTGGAATTTATGTTACTGGTGGGGGAGCTTTATTAAAAGGAATAGATAAGAAAATTTCTGCAGGGTTGAATTTGAAAGTTACCATAGCTCGAAGATCCTTTTAAATGCAGTAATAAATGGTATAAATACTTTTACTTGAAAATTTCCCTACTTACAGTAAGGTATTAGTATCAACTGAAACAGATTAGTTAATGAGGTAGAGATGGGAATTAAAAATCAAGTCAAGTCATCATTTTTAGGTGGGGACAATAAAATTAAAAGATTTAGCAAGATTTTTAAAATTTCCGTTGAAGACAGTTAAAAATTATTCTGAGTTGAAAGATGATAGAAGAGACAGTGGAATAAATATTGGAGATTGATGGAGAGTTAGTTTTACTTTAACTACTAATGCTATTTATGGAGGAAGTATAACAATTATTTTGAACAGGAAAGCAAACTCACAAAAGATTATCATCAGCATCACAGAAACTTTGACAATAATAGCATATAAACAACCTGTTACAAAAATCTGAAATTGAAAGTATTAGAGGAGTATCTGTAGATAGAATAATAGTAATTTAGAAGAAAGAAAATTTGTGAGAAATTGTGGGAAACAAAAACAGGAAGAAAAAGCTAATCTTTATGAAGTAACTGATAAATATCTTATTTAGGTATGAGAGATATTTCTGAATTACCTGATTATCAAGAATTAAAAAGATAAAGAGATGTGAAAACGGAGCAAGTAATGAGAATTAATAAGTTTTATCTACTCTAGGTGTAGCTTCGAGAAGAACAATAGATAAGTATATTGAAGAAGGAATAATTTTGTTAATGGGCAAGGCTACACAGGAATGGATCATGACGAGAAAGATATAATTGAAGTCAATGGAAAAAGAGTTTGAGAAATTTTTCAGAAGAAAAAGTTTATTTTATGTTAAATAAACCTTTAGAAGTTTTATCTGCTTCAAGTGATGATGAGGAAGAAAAACTGTTGTCGATTTAATAAGAACTGATAAAGCGATTTTTCCAATAGGCAGACTCGATTACATGACAACAGGCTTGATCTTACTCCGAAAACGATGGAGAGTTATTTAATAGACTTGTTCATCCGAAATCAGAAATTATGATATTATGTTAAAATTTTTGGTGAAATGAAAAAGAAGAAATAGAAGAAATAAAAAGAGTTTTTGACTGGATGACGGGAAAACTTACCAGCTAAAGTTTCTGCAGTGAAATGATAAAAATAAAACTTCTATGTATATCTCAATAGAGAGGAAGAAATAGACAGATAAGAAGAATGATAGAAAATTTGGATACAAAGTTATTCTTTTTGAGAAGAGAAAAATTGGAGTTTGTCCTTAGAGACTTAGCTGAAGGAAAAATATAGGGAATTAACAAACGAAGAGATAGGAATACTTATACTCAGTTTAGGAGGTAGAGCAATATCAAGAGAAGAAGTTTTGAAAATTGCAAAAATTATCAAAAATTATCATTTGAAGAAAAGGAAATAGAAAAATTTCAAGTCGACTGAACGATATATTAAAAATATGTTGATATGTTAAACGAAGTTGATACATCAAGTGTTGAGCCTTTGATTTTATATCAATGAGGCTGTAAATAATTTTAGAGAAAAAGAAGAAAACCATCTATAGAAATTAATAAAGTTCTACAAAATGCACTGAAGTGCTTGAGAATGCAATAGTAGTTCCTAAAGTTATTGAGAGTAGGAGGATAAGATGGAGAAAAATTATATGAATTGACGGCAAAAGAAATTAGAGATAAATTTTTATTAGAGAAATTTCTGCAGTTGAAATTATTAATTCATTTTTAGAAAGAATTGAAAATGTTGAAGATAAAATAAAAAGTTTTTACATTTGTCAGAAAAAGAAAATATTTTTAGAAGATGCTAAGAGACTTGATGAAAAAGAAAAATGGAGAAAAATTAGGAAAAACTTGCTGGAGTTCCAGTTGCCATAAAAGATAATATGTTGATGGAAGAGGTGTGAAGTCAAGTTCTTGTTCAAGAAATTTTATCAAATTATACTGGAATTTATGATGCAACTGCTGTATTAAAAGAAGAAGATGCTTTGATATTTGCTGTTACAAATATGGATGAATTCGCAATGGGATCTACAACAAAAACTTCTTATCATAAAAAGACATCTAACTTGGGATCTTGCATAGAGTTCCGGGTGGAAGTTCGGGAGGAGCTGCTTTCATCAGTAGCGGCACAAGAAGTTTTGATTTCTTTTAGGATCTGATACTGGTGGAAGTATTAGATCAGCCCGCATCTTTTTGTGGAGTGTCGGATTAAAACCAACTTATGGAAGAGTATCAAGATATGGTCTTATGGCTTTTGCCTCATCACTTGATCAAATTCGTACACTTTGCAAAATCTGTTGAAGATGTTGCATGTGTATGAACGTTATAGCGGGAGCTGATGATTATGATGCAACTGTTAGCAAAAAGAAAGTTCCTGATTACACAAAAATTTTTAAATTGTGATATAAAAAGGTTTAAAAATTGGAATGCCTAAAGAATATTTTTATCGAAGGACTAAACTCAGAAATTAGAAAAAGTTGATTGATAAAACTGTTGAAGCTTTAAAAAGAATTAGGAGCAGAGGTTGTAGAAATATCTATGCCCTCATGCTAAATATGCAATTCAACTTATTATGTACTGCTCCAGCAGAAGCAAGCTCTAACCTTGCAAGATTTGATGGAACAGATATGGTTACAGAGCAGAAGGATACAAAGATTTAGAAGAACTTTATGTTAAAAACTAGAACTGAAGGATTTGGAGCAGAAGTTAAAAGGAAAGAATTATGATGGGAACTCATGTTTTAAGTGCTGGTTTCTATGATGCTTATTTTAAGAAAGCACAAAAAGTTAGAACTTTGATTACAAAGATTTTTGAAAAATGTTTTAAAAAGATGTCGATGTAATTTTAACACCTGTTGCTCCAAAGTACAGCTTTCAAATTGACAGATACAAAAACTCCACTTGAATTATACCCTGAAGATATATTTACAATATCTGCACCTAGCTGAGTTCCTGAATTTCTCTTCCGGGAGGACTTGTTGATGGGCCACCTGTTGGAGTGCAAGATTATGGGAAGACCATTTGATGAAGAAACATTGATAAAAAGTTGCTGATGCACTTGGAAAGAAAAATAGGAAGACTAGAATTACCTAAATTGGATTAATAAGGAGAAGATTATGATAAAAGAATGAGCTCAGTAATTGGACTTGAAGTTCATTTACAATTGAAGACTGGGACAAAAGTATGGTGTGGATGTAAATCCCGACTATGATGAAACTGGAATAAACTCACATCTTATGTCCAATTTGTTTTGGGACACCCTGGAGCTCTTCAAAATTAAATAAAAAGTTGTGGACTATGCTGTGAAAGCTGCTCTTGCTTTGAATTGTAAAATAAATAATGAAAGTGGTTTTTGATAGAAAATTATTTTTATCCAGATGCACCAAAAATTATCAAATTACACAGTTTTGAAAAATCTTATGCTGAAAAAGGATACCTAGAGTTTAAATTAAATTCAGGTAGACAAGTTAAGGTTGGAATTACAAAAGTACAAATAGAAGAAGATACAGCTAAGGCTATTCACGGGAAAAATGAATCGTATTTGAATTTTTAACAGAGCTTCATACCTTTGATAGAAATTATTTCTGAGACCTGATGTGAGAAATTCAGAAGAGCTTACGAATATTTGAATACTTTAAAATATAATTAAATATACAAAAGTTAGTGATGTATCTATGGAAACAGGTTCTCTTAGATGTGATGCTAATATTTCTGTTTATGGAAAAGGTTCAAAAAGTTTTTGGAACTAGAGTTGAAGTTAAAAACTTGAATTCATTTAAGGCTGTTGCAAGAGCAATAGATTGTGAAATTGGTGAGACAGATTGAACTTATTCAAAATGGTGGAAAGGTTGATCAAGAAACAAGACTTTGGGATGAAAGAAAACCAAATCACGAGAGTGTATGAGATCTCAAAGAAGAGCTATGGATTATAGATATTTCAATGAGCCGGACTTGTTAAAACTTTTAATTACTGATGAAGAAATTGAGGAAATCAAAAAGATATGCCTCGAAACAAGAATGGCAAAGGTTGAAAGATTTAAGTCTGAATATGGAATAGATGAAAAGGATGCTGATTTTAACCGAGGAAGCTGGATTATCAGATTATTTTTGAAAAGTTGTAAAAAGCTTCATCTAATGCAAAAAGCAAGTTCAAACTGGATATTGACTGAAGTATTAAGAATTTTAAAAAGCAAAGAATATTGATATTGAAAAATTTTCAGTTTTCTGCTGAAAATTTAGCAAAAATATTGTGTTGATTGATAAAAATACTATTTCTTCAAAAATTGCTAAGGAAGTTTTTGAAATCTTATTGACTGAAAGATAAAGATCCTGAAATTATTGTAAAAGAAAAGGTCTAGTTCAATTGTGTCTGATAGTAGTGAAATAGAAAAAATAGGTTGATGAAGTTTTAGCTAATCAATCAAAAAATGGTTGATGATTACAAAGCTGCCGATGAAGGAAGAAAACCAAGAGTTTTAAAAAGGAATTGTTGGACAAGTCAGAAACTTTCAAAAGGAAAAAGCTAATCCAGAAATTGTAAATGATTTTAATTTTGAGAAAATTAAAATAATTTATTTATTGAAGCGTGTTGAGATTTTATCAATACGCTTTTATAATATATTATTTTTCTACTATTACATAATATTTCCTAGAGTTTTTATAAAAAAATAAAAATTTCCTATTTACAAAAAATAAAATAAATAGTGTAATATATCCAGTATGAAAATTTGAATATAAAATTCGTATAAAGCCCGATATATGGAAGGGTGTCTCTACGGTTAACCGTAAATTAACCAGATTACGAAATATTTTGCTGTACTCTTTTAAATGCAGTAACTATTTTTAGCTAGTTAAAAATTTTTTAAGGAGTTCGGTAAATGAAATTATCAAATATTAAATTGAAGAATAAAATAAAAATTTAGGGTCTGAAAAAATTTTAAAAGGGATAATTGTGAACTGCTATAAGTGTGAAGTGTAATCTGAGTGTAAACTCAGATTTTTATTATAAAAATTTTGGAGGAAATGATGAAAAATTTAAGATTTTTGTTGAAAAGAAAAAGGTTTTGATTTAGATGCAAGAAGATTGGAGAAACAATTAAAGGAAGAATTGAAAATTAATTCTTTAAAAGATTTAAGACTTGTTAATTGTTACGATATTTTTCAATCTAAACGATGATGAAGAAAAATATTGCTAAGATTAAGAAAAATGATTTTTATCAGAACCTGTTACTGACTACATAACAGAAGATTTAGACTTAAAGAATAAAAATATTTTGCTGTTGAATTATTACCAGGACAATTTGATCAAGAGCTGATTCTGCATCTTCAATGTACTAGATATTGTGTCAACAGAAAAAACAAAGTATAGACATATTAACTCAAAAATTATTATACTTAACGATGAAATATCTAATGAAGAACTAGAAAAATTAAAAATTTCTATATCAACCCTGATTGAAACAAGAGAAAAGATTTATCTGTGTTGAGAAGAAAGAAGAAATTTCTTTTAACTTAACAGTACATGTTTTTGATAATTTTACAAATTTGACTGAAAATGAATTGAAAAGCGTTTAGAAAAAGAATTAGAGCTTTCAATGACAGACGAAGATTTGAAATTTATACAAGATCATTTCAAAGAAATTGGAAGAGTCCCAACTGAGACTGAAATAAAAGTTCTTGATACTTATTGGTCTGACCATTGTAGAGCATACAACTTTTGAAACAAAGATCAATAAAAATTTCTTTTTCCAAATTCAGATTTTTGGTAAGCAAGTAGAAAAGGAATTTAACGATTACTTGGAACTAAAAAGATGTTTCTCAAAAAAGAGCTGTGTCTTTTGATGGATATGGCAACAATAGTTGCAAAATATTTAAAGAAAATGGTAAACTTGATAATTTAGAAGTATCAGAAGAAAATAATGCTTGTTCTGTATATATTGATGTTAAAGTTGAAGATTTTAATGGAAAAAGATATAGAAAAGTGGCTTTTTGATGTTTAAGAATGAAACTCACAACCACTCCAGCAGAAATTAGAACCATTCAGGGTGGAGCTTCAACTTGTTTGGGGGCTATAAGAGATCCACTATCTGGAAGAGCTTATGTGTATCAAGCAATAAGAGTTACTGGAGCTGGAAATCCTTTGGAAACTGTTGAGAAAACTTTAAAAAGGAAAAATTAACTCAAAAGAAAATTACAACAGGAGCAGCAAGTGGTTATAGCTTCTTATGGAAATCAAATTGGAATAGCAACATCGTTAGTATCTGAAATTTATCGATGGATATAAGGCAAAAAGAATGGAAGTTGGAGCAGTAGTTGCAGCAGCACCAGTAGAAAATGTTATGAAGAAAATCTCCAGTTGCAGGGGGATAGCATAATAATGATGGTGGTAAGACAGGAAGAGATGGTTGTGGTGGAGCACACAGGATCTTTCTAAAGAACATAATAACGATTCATTGTTATTGTGTGGAGCAGAAGTTCAAAAGGTAACGCACCTGAAGAAAGAAAAATTCAAAGATTATTTAGAATTCATCAGCAACTAAACTCATTAAAAATGTAACGACTTCGGAGCAGGTGGGTTTCAGTTGCTATCGGAGAATTAGCTGATGGTGTTGAGTAAATTTAGATTTAGTTCTGTTGAGAAATACGATGGACTTAATGGAACTGGAACTTGCGATTTCAGAATCTCAAGAAAGAATGGCAGTAATAGTTTCAAAAGAAGATACGAGAATTTTTGAAATATGTTGCTGAGGAAAATTTTTGTTGGGAACCGTTGTTGGATATGTTACTGATAAAAATAGATTGACACTTAATTGGAAGGGAAAATGCTATCGTTGATATCTCAAAGAGATTTCTTGAATACAAATGGTGTTCAACAAAATATAGATATTGAGATAAAAGACTGTGAAAAAGATAAACATGTTTTGAAAATTTAAAACATCTGATTATCTTTAGAAAAGAAGAACATGCCATAATATCAAAAATTAAATGTTGTCTCACAAAAAGGCTTAATTGAAATGTTTGATAACCCAGTGGGAGCTGGAACAATTTTATCGTCGTTCGGTGGAAATACCAAATGTCACCTATTGATGTATCTGATGAAGATTCCTGTTTTAGATAAAAATACCGATACTGCTTTCGGCTATCACTTGGGGGACTTCAATCCATATATCGAGTGAATGGTCAGCATACTCTACGGAGCAAATTTGTAGCCGTTGCAGAGTCTTTAGCAAAATTGGTTGCAGCTGGTGTTGATTACAAAATGCAGAGGATTATCTTTCAAGAATATTTTGAAAAACTTGGAAAAGATAGTTACAAATGGTCAAAACCTTTCTTAGCTTTATTAAGTGCCAAATGAAGATACAAAAAGAATTTGAACTTGCTGCCATAGGGTGGAAAAGGATTCAATGGGTGGAACATTTAATGATATTTCAGTGCCACCTACATTGATTTCATTTGCAGTTAGTCCTGTGAATGTTCACGATGTAATTTCAACTGAATTTAAGAAATCAGGAAATAGATTATACTTGATAGAAAATAAAAATAAATGAAAAAAGATTATTTATTCAATACAGAAGAATTAAAAGAAAATTTTTGATTTCATTTGAAAATATAAAAGATAAAAATTATTTCAGCTATGACTTTACAAAATGGGGTGGAGTTGCTGAGGGCTCTATACTAAAAATGAGTTTTCGGTAATAAGTTAGGTTTTTGAAATTAACAATGAAGCTGTTGATTTCTGGCTTGAAGCCAGCATCAATTTTAGTTGAGCTACAGAAGAGTTAAATTATAAGACGTATCTATCTTGGAAAAGGGACACTTAATGAATTTACGGCTTTTTGTTAATGGAGAAAAATTGATTTAGAAAATGTACAAAAATTTGGCTTAATAAATTAGCTCCAATCTTCCCATATACTTTGGAAGAAAAAGTTGAAACTTATGATTTAAAACAAAAAGTTGAAAAGAAAATTTTGGATACCGTCTGTTACTATTACCAAAAGCCTAGAGTATTGATAGCAGCTTTCCCGGAAACAAATTCTGAATACGATATGTATAACAGATTTAATGAGAACGGTGGAGAATCAAAAATAGGGTACTTTGTAAAATTTAAAGTCAACAGGCTTTCAAAAAGATTCAATAGATGAAATTTGTAAAGATTTGAAAAATTCACAAACATTTGTAGTGCCAGGTGGATTTAGTGCTGGAGATGAGCCTGATGGTTCAAGGTAAATTTATAGCAGCCGTTTTACAAAATCCAAAAACTTATGAATGAAATTAAAGAATTTTACAAAGAGATGGTTTGATTTTAGGAGTATGTAACGGTTTTCAAGGTTTAATAAAATCAGGGCTATTACCTTATGGAGAAATTGGAAAGTTGATGCCAACTCTCCAACTCTAACATTCAATAAAGTTGGTAGACATATTTCTCAAAATGGTAAAAATATAAAATAGTTTCAAATGCTACCTTAGCTATCTTCATTTGAAGTTGGAGATACATTTGATATTCCTGTTTCTACGGAGAAGGAAGATTTTGAGTGCAAGCGATGAAGTTTTACAAGAATTAATAAATAATGGTCAAGTGGCAACTCAATATATGTAAATTTTGATGGAGAGGGTACAAATGGATTTTAGATTTAACCCTAATGGTTCGAAGTCTCTGCAACGGGAAGGAATCATATCTCCTGATGGGAAAATTTTTGGTAAGATGGGGGCATTCTAGAAAGATATTCGAGATTGTTTTAAAAATATGAGAGGGAAATAAAAATCAAAAATATAATATTGAATGGTATTAAATATTTTAAATAAGGAGAAAGGTAAACGAAAGTAGGAATAATATTTGGTAGTAAATCTGATGTTGATGTTATGAAGGGGCAGCTGACTGTCTTAAAAATTTGGAGTAGAATACTCTTCTCGATGTTTTATCAGCCACAGAGTGCAGAACTTTTGGAAGAAACTTTGGAATTTGAAGAGAAGATTATGGAGTAATAATTGCAGGAGCAGGTCTTGCAGCACATTTACCTGGATGGTGGCTTCAAAAACTGTTTTACCTGTTATCGGTGTACCCCAATAAAAGCTGCTCTTGAAGGATTAGATGCACTTTTCATTCAATAGTACAAATGCCAAAAATCTATTCCATAGTGCAACAGTTGCAATAAATAATTCATACAATGCAGGAATAGTTAGCTGTTGAAATATTAGCAGTTGGAAATAAAGAATTGAGAACTAAACTTTTAGAATTTAGAAAAGAAATGAAAGAAGATTTCAAAAATACTAACATAGAACTTTAATTTTTAAGGAGGAAGAAAAATGGAAGAGGAAAAGTTTATTTATGAAGGTAAGGCTAAACAATTATATAGAAACTGATGACAAGAGTTTAGTTATCGTTCACTACAAAGATGATGCAACTGCGAGGAACGGAGCCAAAAAGGGACTATTCACAACAAGGGAGATTTTGAATAGTAGAAATCACAACAATAATTTTTAATATGGCTAGAAGAAAATGGAATTAAAAACTCACTTCGTAAAAATTAAATGATAGAGATCAATTTGCGTCAAGGTGAAAATATTTCCGTTAGAAGTTATCGTTAGAAACTTAACAGCAGGTTCTATGGCTAAAAGAGTTGGAATAAAAAGAAGGAACAAAAACCATCAAATACTATATTTGAAATTTGTTATAAAAATGATGAATCATGGAGATCCGATTGATAAATGATCATCATCGCGGTGGCTTTTAGAACTTGCAACTTATGATGGATTAAAAGAAATTTATGCTATCACTGAAAAATAAAATAATTTTACTGAGAGAAAAATTTGATAAATTAGGAATTACTTTAGTAGATTTCAAAATTGAATTTGGTAAAAAGTAAAGTAGAAATTTGCTACTTGCTGATGAAATCACTCCTGATACTTGTAGATTATGGGATAAGGCTACAGGAGAAAAATTAGATAAAGATAGATTCAGAAGAGATTTAGGAAATATTGAAGAAGCCTATATTGAAATTGCAAAAAGATTAGTAGCAAAAAATAAAAATATAAAAAGGTATATGAGGAGATTAAAAGAAAATGGGTATATTAGTCTACATTCAAAAAGTAGAAAAGATTTAGTAGGAATTGCATACTATGGAATGTATGTTTGCAACGATAGAGGACAAGAGATGAGCAGGCTATACTATCTGGATCAATAACGAGATGATGAAGTTAGAATGAAAAACTATAAAATGTTGGACTTGTCTCTGATGTTTTAAAGTTGAGAAGATTTTCAAAAATATGGGAAATATCTTAAGTTGCTCCACACAAGATATGGTGAAAGTGCTAATACTGCCTCAATAAGAAATTGTCAACCGATAGGTGGAGAGTCTGCAATGGGACATATCACTTTGACTCCCGCAATGGAGATTTAGCAAATGCAGAAAAGAAATTGAGAGGAAAGAATTGATGAAAATGGTTCTCTTTTAGAACAAGCATAGACGCTGAAATTATTTTTAGAAACTTTTAAGTATAAATGGAAAATATGGATATAAAGATGCAGTTATAAATACTGTTATTAAAAAGGTTAGCTTTTGCTTTAGCTTTAATAATAAAATGATAAATTAATAGGAGTTCGTGATCCTGAAGGGTTAAGACCATTATGCTTAGGAAGAATTGTTGAAGCACGATATGTATGTTCTTGCATCTGAATCTTGTGCTTTTAGATGCTATTGGTGCAGAATTGCAGAGATATTGAAGCTGGAGAAATGGTTGTAATTGATCAAAATGGAATTGAAAGTATAAAATATCAACCAAGCACTAAAAAGCAAGTTCATCTGAACATATTTATTTCGGAAGACCTGACAGTGTGATAGATGGTATCAGCGTTTATGAATTTAGACATCAAAGTGGAAAATATTTATATGAACAACATCCTATTGGAGCTGATATAGTTATCGGAGTCCCCTGATTCTGGTGTTCCCAACTGCAATACAGGTTATGCAGAGGCAAGTGAGTATTCCATATTCTGCTGCACTTTTGAAAAATAAATATATAGGAAGAACATTTATCTGCCCCAGTTTCAAGAACTAAGAGAAAGAGCAGTAAAAAGTAAAATTAAAACTCCTATTAGAAAATTGATTGAAGGAAAAAGAGTTGTAGTTGTTGATGAGCTCAATCGTTCGTGGAACAACATCAAAAATTAATAGATATCTATATATGAAGCTGGAGCAAAAGAAGTTCATTTTAGATCAGCTTCTCCAGGTTGTAATTGAAGAATCATATTTTGGAGTAAATACAGATCCTGATAATGTATTGATGGGAAGCATATGTCTGTTGAAGCAAATTGAAAAACTATAAGGAGCAACTACTGGAATATCTTTCTCTAGCTAGCATTTGAAAAGATTTTACACGGTGGGGAAGATTTTTATATCGGATGTTTTAAAGAGGACGAAAAATAAAAAGTGAGGAAATAATAATGATAAAATCATATAAAAGATTCAGGTGTTGATACGAAAGAAGGATATAAAAGCCGTTGAACTGATGAAACAGAAATGTTTTAAAGACTCATAACAAGTCTGTTCTAACAAATTTAGGAAGTTTTGGTGCTATGTATGAATTAGGCAATATAAAAATCCTGTTTTAATTTCAGGGACTGATGGTGTTGGAACAAAATTGGAAATAGCAATGAAACATATGACACAGTTGGAATTGATTGTAGCTATGTGTGTGAATGATGTTTTATGTCATGGAGCAAAGCCATTGTTCTTTTAGATTATCTTGCTTGTGGAAATTAGATGCTGAAGTTGCTGCTCAACTTGTTTCAGGTGTAACAGAAGGATGTATGCAATCATATGCTGCTCTTGTTGGAGGAGAAACTGCAGAGATGCCAGGTTTTTATAAAGGGGAGATTATGACATTGCTGGTTTCTGTGTTGGAATAGTTGAAAAGAAAATTTGATAGACAGAAGTAAGGTAAAAGGCTGGAGATAAAATTATAGCCTATTTAGCTCAAGTGGTTTTCATAGCAATGGGTATTCTTTAATAAGAAAAATACAGATTACAATGAAAAATTTTCTTTGAAAGAATATGGAGAAAAATAAATTGATGGGAGATATATTACTAACTCCAACAAAATTTATGTTAAACCTGTTTTAGAAGTTTTAAGTAAATTTGATGTTCTACAGTATGGCTCATATAACAGGTGGAGGTCTGCTTGAAAATTTACCTCGTTGTATGGGAAAAGATTTGTCGCCAGTTGTTTTTAGAGATAAAGTAAAAGTTCCTGAAATTTTTAAATTGATTGCTGAAAGATCTGGAATAAAAGAAGAAGAATTATTTGGAACATTTAATATGGGAGTTGGATTTACTCCGTTGCTGATGAAAAAGGATGTAACAGGAATAATAGAACTTTTTAAAAATCTCTTGGAGAAGATGCTTGTGAGATTGGACATATTGAAAAGGAGATCATTCTTTATGTTTAAAATAGCCGTTTTAGTATCAGGTAGCGGAACAAATATGTTACAGCTTATTAAAAATGATATAAAAATTGATTGCATTATTGCAGATAGAGAATGTAAAGCAGAAGGTTGCAGATGAATACAAGATTGGTTTTATTCGACTTGCTAGGAATAAAGAAATTTCTCCATATTAGCTCTGCTTGAACTTAGAAAACTGATTTAATAGTTTTTAGCAGGATTTTTGATCAATACTTGATGGAGAATTTAGAAAAGTATAAAAACAAAATTATAAATATACATCCCGTCATTACTACCAAAATATGGTGGAGTTGGAATGCTACGGAATGAATGTTCATAAGGCTGTTTTGAAAATGGAGATAAAGAAAGTGGTTGTACTGTTCACTATGTTGACTGGGCGGTTGATGGGGAGAGATTATTGCTCAGACAAGAGTAGATATTAGTGCAGCTCAATCTCCAGAAGAAATTCAAAAATTGGTGTTGGAACTATAGAATGAAATTGTTGCCAGCTGTTGTGAAGGAATTAATTAATAAAAGGAAGTGAAAATTTTTGAAGAGAGCCTAATTTCAGTATATGATAAGACTGAATTTTGGATTTTACAAATTTTTAGTTAGCCAAAATATAGAAATCATTTCAACGGGAGGGAACATATAAACTTTGTTTGAAAATTCTGTTCCTGTGATTGAAGTGAGTGCTGTTACAAAGATCTGAAGAGATGTTAGATGGTAGGAGTGAAAACTTTGCATCCGAATATTCACGGAGGAATTTTAGCTTTGAGAGACAATAAAGAGCTATGGATACTTTGAAAAGCTAGAAATATTGATACTATAGATTTTGTAATTGTAAATCTATATCCATTCTTTTGGAAAAGTAAAAGAAAATTTAAACTTTGAAGAAAAATTGAATTTATTGATATCGAGTATCTGACAATGTTGAGATCGGCAGCAAAATCTTTTAAAGATGTGGTTTGTTATAACGGATGTTAATGATTAGGAGAATATAGAAAATGAAATGGAAAGTTTTCAACAATGTTTCATATGGAAACTAGATTAGCAGGAAAGGTTTTTAGATTTGACATCAGCTTATGATGCAATTTCTCAATTCTTACTTGATGAAGATTTTCCTGGAGTATTTAAGTGTGTCTTATAAAAATCTGCTGAAATGAGATACGGAGAAAATGGACATCAAAAAGGCAGCGTACTATACTGATAATATGTCAGAAGGTGCAAATGAAAAATTTCAAACAGTTAAATGGAAAAGATTTATCTTACAAAGCAATATAAGAGATATGGATCTTGCTTGGAAAGTCGTCAGAATTTGATGAAGATGAGATTTGTTGTTGTGCCGTAAAACATTCTACACCTTGTGGAGTAGCTTTAGGGGGAAGATGTTGAAGAAGCACATATAGAAAAGCTTATGACTGTGATCCTGTCTCTATTTTTGGGGAATAGTTGCTCTTCAATAAAGAAGTCGATTTGAAAACAGCAGAAGAATTATCAAAAATATTTTAGAAAATTATAATTGCTCCAAGTTTTTCAAATGATGCTTTTGGAAATTTTGACTAAAAAGAAAAATTTAAGATTGATAGAATGCCATTCAAAGCCAAATGATAAAAAGAATTAATTAAGTCGATGGTGGAATTTTTAATTCAAGATACTAATAATAAATTATATGAAGATTTAGAAGTTGTTACAAAAATGAGAAACCAACTCAGGTTGAAGAAAAAGATTTGATTTTTGCTTTGAAAGTTGTTAAATATGTAAAATCAAATGCTATCGTTGTGGCTAAAGATTTACAAACTTTTAGGAATTGGAGGGGAGAAGTTAGTAGAATTTGGGCTGCTGAAAAGCGCTTTGGAAAGAGCAAAAAGAAAGATTTGAGAAAAAGATTTTGCTTTTTATCATCAGATGCTTTTTCCGTTCAGAGATGTTTAGAGCTTGCGTTAAAAATAGGGTTAAAGCCATAATTCAGCCTAGTGGCTCTGCAAATGATAAAGATTCTATTGAAGAACGTGATAAAATAATATTTCTATGATATTTCAAAGTTAAGACACTTTTAAACACTAGGTTCACTAGAAGCCAAAAGGTGATTAATCAATCATTTTTGAGAGTATGGAAGCCTCCTTGTTGGCCAGATTGACATTTCAGATAAATGACACTGGAATTTCTTTCAGCGTAGACGGACAGTACGAGTCGGTTTACAAGTTGAAAATGGTTAAGAGAGAATAAGTGGTTTCACGATCTACGGAGAAAGATAGGAAAGGGAGGATGTAAGGAGGATTTTGATCGTTGGTTCCAGGTTGGTAGAGACATGCTTATGAGCTGGAAAGAGTTTCACCAAGATCAAAGTTGAGAAGAAAACGTTTGCAGGCGCTCTGGTGATGCCTGCCGATAGGTTGATAAAGAATTGTGAGATGCACGTCTCAAATTCATCAAGGATGAAATTTTAAAGTTTTGCCAAAAAGAAAATATTGATCGAACTATAGTTGGAAGTGAAGAACTTTTAGTTGATGGTATAGTTGATAACTTTGAAGAAAACAATTTGAAAATTTTTACATCTGACAAACAGGCTACTGTTGCTTGAAGGTTCAAAAAGCCTTTCACAAAAGATTTTATGGAAAAGTACAGGGTTAAACGGCAAAATATAAAATCTTTTACGGATCAAAGATGAGGCCGTTAAACTATTTAGATGGAATGTCATATCCTGTGGTTATAAAGGCAAGTGGTTTGGCTGCAGCAGGTAAAGGAGTTGTGATTGCTCAAAACAGAAAAGCAGCAGAAACAACTAGAAGATATCATATGTAAGCCAATAAAAGCTTTTGCCTCTGCGAGATACAGTTGTAATTGAAGAATTTTAGATGGTGTTGGAAATTTCTGCTCTATCAATCACAGATGCAAATGTTATACTTCCATTTATTTCTCGCTAAGGATCAAGCAGTATCAGAAAGGAAACTGGCTTGAACACTGGAGGAATGAGAATGGTGCTCCTAATCCATAATATACAAAAACTAATGAAGGAAATTTATCTCTCGATATTTTAGAAACCAACTTTAAAAGAGGTTTGAAAGCTGAAAAGATGAGATGCTGGAATAATATTTTTCGGTTTAATGAGCAGCCAAAGGAGAAGTTTATCTTCTTGAATATAATGTGAGAATGGAGGATCACGAGAGCTCAAGCTGTGTATGCCTTTGAGTGAAACTGATTATTTGGGATTTCGGTTGATGCAGCACTTAACATTAGATAATTTTAAAATGAGATTGGGAAAATAAATCTGCTTGTTGTGTTGTAATGGCGGCAGGGGGATATCCTGTTAAATATGAGGGAATATTATATCAGGTTTAGAAAAATGCATGAAGATGAAAATAGAAAATATTCTTTTGGCAGGAGTTAAATCTAATAATGAAAATTTCCCAACAAATGGTGGAAGAGTTTTAGAAATCTTGTGGCTATTGAAAAGAAATAAGTTTAGATGGAGCCATAGCAAAAGCTTATGACAATGTAAAAGAAATTTCTTTTTAAAGATAACTATTATCGTAAGTGGATATCGGAACCTATATATGTTCCGGTTAAAAATAGTTCGTCCTTTCTTTTTGACATAGATGGATATAGAAGAAGTTACAATGGAGTTGTTGTTGACAGCTCTGGTTGATAACTTTTCATTTCATGACGTCGGTTTCCTTCTCGACGTCTGTTGTTCAATGCAGTAAAGATTTGTGTTTTATATATATTAACACTAGATTAAAAATATGATGCAATACAGATCATATATTTTAACGTTTAGAAGAGGGAGGAGGGACTAATAAAATGGGAATCTAGTCGCGAAAGATCGTTTAAACTTCTGAAGTTTTCTTACAATTTAGTGCCTGGCACAGAGATTTATGAAAAACGGAGATGGTTGAGAGTTTGAAAAGACATTACAAAGAGGAAACCGGACTTTGACATTAGAGTCCAGTAGTTAGTAATCACACTGGGAGTTAGGACACGCTGAAGACACAAGTGGAACAAGTGCTAGCAATCACTACGACTACCAGCACAAACTTCACTGATAAAGCGTTAAAACAGCAGAAAGGTACATAGAAGACGATGATGCTGTTAATTTTGAAAACAATTAAATGATACAGCTAGGTAAGGCCAAAACAGAAATTAGCTACAAAAATCGATCAAAGCTAGAAACCGCATTATATAGATGTAAATGGATCGTGCTGGCATTGACTCCAAATTACGATAACGATGGAGCGACAGGATACCTGATGCTATAGCTATTGGACATAAAAGCAAGAATCGGCAGCAACTGATACTCATAGCCATTGGATATAACTCAAATGTTGATAAAAATAGTCTTTTGGAATTGCAAGAAAGTGAGTAATGATGCTACTTCAAAGCAAATTCAAAATACACAACTTTGCTGGTGGATCAACAGTGCAATAGGAAAATCTGATGCAGTGAGTAGCAATGGGATATAGTGCCTAATCTTGCTAATTCAAAATATGGAATGCTTAATGGTGGTTGGGCAAAAGCAACTGGAGAAGGGTGCACATAGTGATGGGGATTTACTTCTGAAGCCAAAGCAGCTTCAGTGGCTATTGGTAGAGGTGCTAAAAGCTTACACAGAAGAATCTGTAGTACAGTGGAAATACAACAACTACCGATTCAACAAGTGAATATTCTATATAGCAATAGGTAGGGGCTTCAAAATTACTAATCTCGGATCAGCTATTCTCTTTTTGGAGCAAATGCAAAAACTACTGATTCAAAACAATCTATTATCGTAATGGGGGCTAATGCTGGAGTTACAGATGCTTCCAGATACTATTGTAATAGGAACATTAGCTAAGGCGGAAAATTCACCCAGAAACAGTTATGTTAGGAGCAGCAACATCTACTAAGTCGATAGAATCAACTATAGTTGGAACGAGCTGAAGTTGGAGAAAATGCAGTGGCGGCAGCAGCTATAGGAGGAATTTTGCTATATGGTGAAAAGACAGGAGTACCTCCCACAACAGCGCTGGGGACATTGGACTACATAACAGACAAACTAGTTTGAGAACATTTGACGAAGATGCTTATATAACTCCACGTGAATATAAAGGCACTATGGAACAGCAATAGGATTTACTGCTAATGCCTATGGTTTTCAGGCATACTGCTCTGGGAGAGTGGAACAAATGCTCATGAGGAGATACAGACAGCAATGCGTAGGTTTGGAGCCACTGCCAGAGGGAGATTTTCTCTGCATTAGGAACTCGGCAAAACTACGCTACGTTTTCAATTGCAAAGCGAAGCATACTTCTGAAACAAATGGTGAAAGATCGCTCTATCGGACGTCTAGCAGTTGCTACATAAGAAGTGATCTCAGTTGCATTTAGGTGGTGGTTCGTGGAGCGTTTGATATAGACAAGGGAGTTTCTCGGACACTGATCCCTAAAGAGGAATTGACTGGTTAACTTCAAGCGGCCCAAGCACAGAAAGAAACTAAATATGCGATGCTTTAATGCGAAATTGCAGCGTTACAATGAAACTACAAAGTCCACAAGAATTGGGTGGATTTATATAAAAGCAGAAATGCAGATGAAACTGCTCTTGCAACAATAAAAGAAACTAATATAGACACAAAAGAAAAGAGACTATCAGCTTTCTTTGGAACTGAAATTTCTGCAATGAAGCAAGCTGGAAAGTTCAAAGCCAAATTAGTTTCAACTGCAATCAACAGCAGTGAATTTCAGTTGGAGATGCTGCGACAGGAGCTGACAAGACAAATCAATAATGTTGCTGCGGGTACAAAAGAAGATACTGATGCAGCCAATGTTGCACGACTAAAATATCACATTAGATCGTTGGCAGGAGATAATTTTACTAATGATGGTACCTCAGTTGGAAAAGTAAAATTATCGGAACAAAAATTTGTCTATCAATGGAACAGCAAATGAAATCGGAAACATCGGTAGACAAAGATGGTCAAGCTGTTACAATTAAATTAGCTCAAGCAATGAGATGTTGATAAAAGCGATAATATTGGAACAGGTGAAAGTTAGAAAGCTGAGATACAAAAACTGTTACTGGAGATGATAGTTAATACTGCAATCAAAATACAGCTGTAGAAGTAATAAAATTAAATATGTTTCTGTAAAATCAAGTGCAAGTGGAAATAAAATAACTGATGGGAGCAACAGGAGCTGATGCTATAGCTATTGGTGGCGGAGCAGTGGCAACTGAAAACAGATACTGTTGCAGCTGGTAAAGAGGTCAGCTAAAGGAGAAAATGCAGTCAATTGGAGGAGAGGCAACAGCTGATGCAAAAGATTCAGTAGCCATAGGGAAAATATGCTGGAGTTCACAAAGATTATGAAGGAGCCACAGCAATATGGGTAGAGGGCAATGGATATGGTAAGTATGCAGTTGCTTTAGGATATAACCCTGATACAAGAGCAGAAAATTCTGTGTGCTATTGGTAAAGCGTGTAAATTTAACTCAAAAGCTGCAACAAGTCTCTAATAGGAATAGGTAATGTGTATCTATTATTGGAGCAGATTCAGTAGCAATAGGAAATGGGGCTACAGCTCAACATTTCGATAACTATAGGAATGCCAGATTCACAGCAAATCAAACTGTAGTAATTGGAGATGAAGCAAAAGCTGGGTCAGAGCATCTTTAGCTATAGGACATTCAGCAAGTGTTGATGGAAGTAAGTACAAGTGCAATGGCTTTTGGTAATAGTGCAAGTGCAAAAAACAGACGAACAAACTGTAGTAATCAGCAGCAGCCAAAGCTGAAGGCTCAGAAAATTCTATGTAATGGGAACAAAGGCAAGTGCTATAAAATGCAGGAAACCTCATTGCATTAATAGGAATGTTAAATCTAATGAGTCAGTTGCTATAGGTATTAGAGCAAGAGTACAAGAAAAGTGCAGACTTTATCTACAGCAGTTGGTGGAGATGCTTACGTTGGAGAAGAAAACCAGTAACTCCTGGAACCAAAAACCAACTGATAGTTCTCAAGCAGATTATGCAGTAAAAACTGTTGGAGAAACAATAGCGTCTAATCACTTGATAAGAAAAATTCTATTTCTCAACAGCAGTTGGTAATGATGCAAAAGCGTTTGATATCAAAATACGGCTCTAGGTGGAGGAGCAGAAGCTATAAATACAAATACAATGGCTTTAGGGTTTATTTCAAAAGCTAGGAGATTTCACACGGCAGTTGGTAGACGAGGCAGAAACAAATGGAAAATATGCTTTAGCAGCTGGATATCAAGCAAACGCACAGAAGAATCTGCAACTGCTATGGGGATAAAACATTAGCAAATAGGCTCTGTTGCATTGGGAACTTGGTCTAAAACTCAACTGATAAGGGAGTTTTGAGGATATGATCCAAGGGAGACATATTCTAAAGAAGATGCCTTATTAGACAAAAATAAAACAACATTATACGATTTGAATAGTGAAATTGGGACTTTTAGCAACAGATATAGCTACATTAAAACTGATTATATTGTTAAATATAAAGAATTAGAAACTTAGAAGATGCTTTAAAAGCTGAAAGCAAAAACAACTGTTGATCAAAAATAAGGTTACAGATTTAGAAAAACAAAAATAACGGCTGCAAAGGCTGATATGGTTTGCAAAGAAGAAACGGACCCTAGAAACTAAGGAAGATTCTTTAGCACAAATACGAACAGATGAGGCTAATGAGATTGGTTTTCAGCTCGGGAAGGACATCAGAGACAGGATTGTCTTGTTGGTGACAGCGAAGATGAAAGGCACAAGGACCTGGAGTGCAGACAAGCTGGCTGCAGGTCTCTGAAGATGCAGATACTGCAGTTAACGCGCTCAACTTAAAAGAGTTGCTGGAGCCAAAATAGAAATATGTTTTCTATAGATCAACAGAGAACAGAAAATGAAAATAACGATGGAAGCAAAACCAAAAAGGATCTCAAATTGCAATCAATCATAAAGGCTTGCAGTGCGACTGGTAACACAAATAGGGGAAAACTTGAAGATAATTCAATGGCTATCGGATATAACAAGCCTCCGCAAGAAGTGCTTCAGCTGATATTGAGCAATGACTGGGTAAATGATTCAGTTGCACATCCAAAATGTCTTTGGTAACTTTTGGATCGTTCCGCTGCTTTGGAGGCAGAAGCAAAGGCGGCAGCAAGACGAAGCAGTTGTGATTAGTAAAGCAAGCAGATTACGGAGCCATGAAGTTCTGCAACTATTGGTAGTAGTGAAGTTAAACAACTGGCTGGACTCTGTGGCTGCTTGGAGACAAAAGGCAGGAAGCGGCTGGTTTTGATGTTGCTATGGGAACAGAGGCAAGCTAGTCTCAGCTCAGCTTCGGCTGCCTTTGGCTAATCATGCAGCAGTCAGGAGGACAGGTATATGGATGCACGAGGAGCTATGGCTTTCGGACATGAATCAAGGAAATAGAAAATAAGAGCACCCAGGCCCTATACGTGGGATTTAAGAGTTCAATTACAAACTCGCTAGTTCTATATGGCATTGGAGTGTAAAATTCAGTAGCTGAAAATTCTGGAACATGGAATAGCTATCGGAGATGGAGCTAGTGACAGGAGCTCAAAGTGGAATTGCTTTTGGGGATACTGCTACTAGCAACTAAAGCTACGGTGTTGCTAGGAGAGCATATTCAACTCACTGATGCTGATGCAAGAACAATCTAGTCATGACCCAGTAACCAGGAGAAACAAAGGGTTAGATAAAATTCTAGGAGATAGCTCACTATGATGAGATTAGGTGGAGAAATTACAGATTTAAAAGATAACCAGAATTCCAGCTACAGTAAGCAGAGATTAAAATTTTACAAAGATAATTTCAAAGTCGCAACATCTGAAGATGAGTAAAATACAACAAATACTCAAATCACTCCAGAAGAAAGGAATGAAATGCTGCTCTAACTGCAACACCTATATTTGAAAGAAGATAGTTTCAACTTGGCAAGGAAATCTGCTGGGTATCAGGTTGGCAACGAAAGCAGCTTAGGATCACAAAGACAACATACAATGTTGCTGCAGCACAAAAGAATGCGATGCAGTCAACGTTGCTCAATTAAACAGAGAGAGCCAAGCTACAGCCAATACATTTCTATAGTGGAAGTAGCTCAAAAGATAGTAGTGGTTTACTTTAGGACTACTACTTTATGATAGACCAATGAATGATCTTTCTATAAGTTTTAGGAGGATGGATTACAAAGCTCAAGAAATGAAAAGATAATAAGAAATATGTACATATAGGTCTTGATAAGGATGCAATTAAAATGACCCAATTTTAAAAGGTGCTCGATGGTAAGGATGGAGTGGCAGTGAAAATCCAGCATCTCGATTTATGGAAAGAACAGAGATCTTGATAACAGAGGAAATGCTACTGTAGCAGGAATTTTGTGGCTTCCATTAAAAGGAGAAAAGGTCAAGACGGTACAAGAATGGTCAAGATGGAGCAGCAGTGCTAGGCCGGACTGACGGAAAGATGCTTATACAATCTGGAAAGAGCTGACCAATGCTTCCAAAACAACCTGATGGAATTAACAAAGAGAGAGATTCTTAGAAGGACTAAAAAGGAAAAGATGGACAGCAGGTGCCACGGAGCAGATGGAAGATGCTCACACAATTTGGAAAGAGACTTCCTTGAAAATTAGCTTCAAAACAACCTGATGGAATTAACAAAAGAAAAATTCTCAGAAGGACTAAAAGGAAAAGATGGAGTGGCAGGAGCCAGCATGCCGATGGAAAAGATGCTTATACATAACTGGAAAGAACTTCCAGAAGAAACTAATGGAAAAGATCCTGAAGTGATTTAACAAAAGAGTGCCAGGAAGGATTAAAAGGAAAAGACGGTAAGGATGGTAAGTCGGCACTAGAAACTTGGAAAGATGCAACCAGGAAAAACTGATGCTGACTTCTATGCAGCTATTAAAGGTGAAAAGGAGACCAAGGTCAAAAAGGAGATGTTTAATTCACCACAAGCACACACAGCAGGTCAAACTGGAGCAACAGGAGCAACAGAGCACATGACTAGGAGACACTGCTAGCTCACAATCAAAAGGAGATAAAGCGACACTGAGATACGTGACTGCACAACAGTATGGACCTAAAGGGGGATACTCGAACCTATAGATCTGTGGATACCAATAAGGAAATGAATAGCCAGTGCCAGAAAGTGGCACCTATAGGGGGATCAAGGTATTCCTGAACATCAGGAGGGCGGAACGGGGAACTGGCGACAGTTGGATCAGATGGCATCCACAGGGCAAATGAATGGGACGTAGCACTGCAAGGATCTAAAGGAGATCAAGGGAATCCGAGGGAAATCCTGGAAGAGATGGACCAAAGATGGAGCACAAGGAAAAAGGTGATAAAGGTGACAAGGGTGGATAAAGGAGATACTGGAGCTCAAGGTCAACAAGGAAACCACAATCTAAAGGAGATAAAGGAGACACTGGTGCAAGTGGAGCAATAGGAGCAACAGGTAAGTCAGCTTATGAAGTGTGGAAGATTCTGATCCAGCTAATGCAAATAAAACACCTCAAGATTTTGTTGAAGCAATGAAAATGCATTCTAAAAGGAGACAAAAGGAGATCCGGGGATTATCTGCTAAAAGATCAATGGTTGGAAAGACAATCCAGGAAAAACTCAAGATGATTACATTGCCTCTCTAAAAGGTAAAGATGGAAAAGACGGTAAGGATGGAAAATCATGCTACGAAGTATGGAGAGATACAAATCCAGCCAATGCAGGAAAAACTGAAAAAAGACTTATAGATTCTATAGGTTCAGGAGGAAAAGGTGGAAAAGATACCGAAGCTCCTACAATTTATATAACAAAAGATGATAAAGGAAAATGTTTATAACGTTTACAGAGATGAAATAAATATTACACAACTGTAAAATGGAAAAACAGTTGAAGTTAAGGAAGCAAATGTTTCAGTAGCAGTAAATAATGTTGTTGACAAAAATGGAAAAATAATTCCAACAACTTTAACAAATGTTGCTGATGGAAAAGCTCTAACGATGCAGTAAATGTTTCCAAACTTGATAGAGCAACTCAAAGATTAGGAAGAGAAATTTCTGATGTTAGAAGAGAGTCGTGGGAATAGGAGCATTATGTTACTTTGCAGCATTACATCCAATGCAATATAGTAAAGAAAGACCAAATCAAGTTATGGCTGGCGTGAACATACAAAATAAACAAGCTGTAGCTGTTGGAGTTTTCATCATTTCACAGAAAACTTAATGGCAACAGCAGGAGTATCATTGAGTGGAGAACATACACACAAGAACAATGAAACTAATGTTGGTATCACTTGGAGAATTGGAAAAGGAGATACAGAAGAAGTTAGAAATGAAAATGTTGCACTGAAAATGCTGAATTGAAAGCCAACATTGAAACTAAATGATAAAATTGAATTACTAGAAAAGACAAATCAAATTATTGATTGAAAATTCTGCTAAATAGTTTTTAGGTAGCACTGCTTAAAAATGAGTGCTATGTTGACATAAATATTAAAATTACATAAAATAGGAGGAAAATAAATTGTTAGAGAAAAATGTTTGAATATTTATGGTGTTGTAGAATATAAAAATGGATTATGTAGCTTGGATATAAAACGGGAGTTGGATACAAGATTTATATTTCATTGAGAGAATATGAAAAATTGAAGTGAGAGAAATATAAATTTTTATTTATAATCAAGTTAAAGAAGATGCTGCTAATAATTTAATAGGTTTTACAGAGGAAAGAGATAGAAAATTATTTGAAAAACTTTGAAAGTTAAAAAGGCATTGGAGTATCTTTAGGGCTTTGCAATCATATTTTCTTATGATAAGGTTGTTGAACTTATTATAAATGAAGATTATAAGACTTTTAAAGAAAGCTCCAAAAATTAGGGGAAAAGAAAGCACAACTTTATAATTTTAGAATTAAAGAATAGCTGCAAAAATATTGACTACGTGGGAAAGAAAAATCTGTTTCAGCTGATATGTTCTCAAGATATGATTTTTAGCATTGGAAGGTCTAGGATATACTAAAAAGAAATAGATAGTATTTTGAGCAGGTTGACTCGAAACAATTTTCAAACGATTGAAGAGGCAATAAAAGGAATTTTAAAATATTAAGATAGGAGAATAAGATATGAAAGGTTTACAAGTAGTTTATTTAAAAGGGTTTGGATTTGATAAATATTTGATGATAGCAGCAAAGGATGAGCTAAGAAAAATTGATGAGCTTGATATGTTGTTATCTCTCAAGAGTTAGTAGAAGAAATAGAAGAAAGTTAATAAGAAAGTTAAAAGTTCTAGCAAGAGTGTTGAAACTTGCGTCCTTTTACTAGAGTTTTCTTGACAACAATGAAAAAGATTAATGAAATTAATAATATTTTTGATTTGTCATTGGTAACTTATGGTAGAGGTGTTGGAGAAATGGCAGGGTATTTGAAAATATTGATGAGGATGATTTCGTCAGCCAACAGCTGTGTTTCTTTACAGAAGATTTTTCTGTAGGGAAGAGTCTTCAACGGTTTTTCCACAAAAATATCACGATGAAGTAAGTTTCGAAAGCATTGATGCTAAAAAGAAATTATTTAAAAAGGTAAGAATGTTGATGATATTGTTAGAGATGTTTTTAAAAAGCTATATAATAATTTTAGAGGGAATGGGGAAATGGATACATTAAAAGAATTATTTAAAGTTGGGGCAGCACCACTGAGCTCACATACTATATATCCTGAAAGAGCAACAAAAAGAGTGAAAGAAAAATTCCTGATGCTGACAGCTTTGTCGTCGAATTGTGGGAAGCTTGGGCTGCAAACTGGTAAGGGACATTATACAGATAAAATAATCATAGAACACTTCAAAACCAATTCCTGTTGAAATAATTTGAAGGGCTGATTTCGTTCATGAATTGCATACAGAATGGAATGAAGTTCATAGCTCTGGATAAAGATAGAAATTGGAGAATGGATAGTGTTTTCTGTTGGTGGTGGGACTATAAGGGACTATGACGAATTGATGGATACTAATCCTAAAAAGAAGTTTATCCTTTGAATACTATGGAAAGAAATAGATGAAGTGGTGTAAAGATAATAATAAAGAATTGTGGGAGTACGTTGAAGAATATAGGAGTATCTTCTATTTGGCAACATTTAAAATATATCAATCAAACTATGGACGAAGCAGTTTCAAGAGGACTTTCAAAAAGATGGAGATGTTCCCATACTCTTTAAATATCCAAAGAGAGCTAAAGAAATGTATGAAAAATCTTTGTCCAAAAGAGCAGCTCTGGTGCTATTAATAAAATATTTTGCCTAGTGCTCTTGCTGTTTCCAGAAGAAATGCAAGATGGGGCAAAAGTGGTAACAGCACCAACTTGTGGAGCTTCTGAGTGTAATCCCCGGACTTCTAAGAGGAATGAAAAGAGGAATACGAATTAAAGGAAGATGAAGTTTTAAAAGGTTTGGCTATTGCTGGATTAATTGGAAATCTTGTTAAGTTTATGCAACTATTCTGAGCAGAAGCTGGTTGTCAGCAGCAGAGTTGGTACAGCTTGTTCAATGGCTGCTGCAATGCGCAAATATTTTATGGGTGGTAATGATCGATCAGATAGAATATGCAGCTGAGAGTGCAATGGAGACATCATCTAGGTATGACTCTGTGATCCTGTTGGAGGCTATGTAATCATTCCTTGTATAGAAAGAAATGCAATCATGCAATAAGAGCTTTTAAATACTGCAGTATATTGTATGTCAACTGATGGAAAGCATACTATAAGTTTTGATGAAGTTGAAAAACGATGAAAGAAACAGGAAAGATTTTGTGCTCGCCTACAAAGAAACTTCTGAAGGTGGACTTGCAAAAATATTACGATAGGATATAGTTGACTCTAAAAATTAGATTTTTGAGGCAAGACGTTGGAAAAACCGACGTCTTTTTATATTCTATAGGAAAGTATAAATTTAAAGAGGTCAAATAAAAAGAATATTCAGATTTAGAAAATCTTTTGATACATTTTAATGAGCTTTAATGTGGTGAATAGATTTTGAGATCGGTCTTCACTATAAACAACCCTATAGAGGATTCGATTTATTTTATCGAGTCTCCTTTTGTTTGAAGTTTCGTTTGAGTATCTTGCGAAACTTAAAACATTTTCATCAAGTGATGGTGAAAAGATAAAATACTAGAAAAGTTAGAGAATTTTTATCTGACTTTCTTAAGTCACAGGAGTTGGTGTTTATACCTCAACTTGTTTTTATTTGGACTATTTCGCTTTACAAGGTATATGCAAAACGATATAATTATTTTCGAGTATAAATAATCAATAAAACAATTAATAATAAATAAAATTTAAGGTTTTATAGAGACAATTATGGAGCTTGAATGCAACAATTTTTGGAAATGATACATCACTAGATATCAAAAGAAGAATATTTTTAGAAGATATAATCTGGAGAAGAAGTACAAGATATCAAAAATCTTTATTTCTAGAAGAAGATGATGAAGATAGATTTAATGTTATTTTTGCACTTGCTCACTGTATGTGGGAAGTTGGACAGTTAGATGATGAATTTTTAAATGAAGTAAAATATATCATTGAGAGAGAGAAGAAGATTTAAAAGTAAATGAAGAATTAGGAGCGGATGCTAAAGATTTATCAAACAAAGAATTAATTGAAAAGTTTTAGAAAAATTAGTCAAATAAAAAGAAAAAACCTAAAAAGAGTAGCTCCACCTGTAGAAGTAGAAAGTAAACAAGAAATGGTGCTGTGATGTTATTTAATTATGGATGAGATGTGGGGGAGTTGTTATAGCTCAAGAAGGTAAATTCTGTGATAAAGAAACATACTCACCACTATATTCAAACAGATATTAAACTGGCAGAAAAACCAACGATGGATGATGTCTTACAAAGCACATCATTGATCCAAAGTTTTCACAGTAAAGAATACAATTCATTTAGAGATCCATCTACTATCACTACTTTATAAATTTAGTTTTCGGATATTTTAAAAAGTAGTGGAACAAAAGATTTGAAAAGATATAACGATCATGTTTTTGAAATTATTGATATTTAGCTGACTGGGGTAGATGCTCGAGTGGTGCCTTTTCATTACGTTTGACTATGGAGCGAAAAAGTCAGAAGAAGAATTTCGAGAATGTGTGATGGGAGTACTTGACAGGAAAATTGACGAAGAAAGACCTGATGTAAAGAGACAAAAATGACTAGTTGCCTGAAATAGAAAAGAGTTTCTGACCTGTGCTATTAACAAGTACTAATCTAAGTTTTAAAAGAGGATATGAATGAATTTACACTGTACATTATAAATTTATAGCATAAAAGGAAAATCTTTACCAGACATAATGTCAAAGCAAATTATAGAGTCCATATTTTAATAAAAGGGATACACAGTGTTTGGGATTTTATTACGAACAAGGAGAAATCAAAATTTTCCATGAAGAAACGAATTGTTTCAATACTGATTCATGATAGTGTTGACTATTCAAATTTCGAAAAGAAGGTATGCAAGCGTACTATGGAAGGATGTAATAGTAGGGAAGGGTTGTAAATGAAATGTAGAACATATTAAAATAAGATAGATAAAAGAAGTTTTCTAGCAAAATATTAAAGATTTTTAAACGAGGTGAAAGTATGGAAAATTAAGGTCAGTGACAATATCAAATCTTATAAATCATTTTGCAATGAGAGTCTATTGAAAATTTAGATATAAGGAATTGGAAAAATAAAACTTTTTATGAAATTGTCCTTGGCTAAAGGATGCTAAATTAAAGAGCAATATCCAAAACAAAACTAAAAGCCTATGATGAAAAGCATTCATTATGCAAACAGCTTTTAAAGAGATGAAAAAGCTAAAACAAACTCTTATATATTAGATGAGATTGAACAGTATCTTACTATAAATAAGTTTTTGAATCATAGTAGCTGTGTTAAATTTTTAATAGGAAAATTACCACAAAATGATTTTGTAATTACATATGAAAACTTTGAGTCCCAACTTCTATAGAGAGTTTAATGTTAGCGAAAAGAAGATTTTTAATAGGAGATATAAATTTCATGAACTATTTATTAGATGATTTTATTTTAAATGAATCAAAGTATGTTTCGGATTATGAACTTTGAAGATCAAAATATTAAAGTAACCATTTATAAAGAAGATTTTGCACAGGAAGAAATTGATTTTACTAATAAACTTATTAATCTTTTATGAAGAGACTACCCAAAATAGTTTGAGCTTGTGAGAATCAGATACTTTTTAAATACTGTTATCCTAATGAAAAGTACTGAAAGTATTATATCTAAATTAGGTAAAGCCGATATTTAGAAGAATGGGAAATACAGCTTTTATTAATATATACAGAGCATATCATTGACTATGAACATATTTTAGATATTGAATTTGAGGTTTGTAAAGTGAAGATATTTTGATGTAGAATTGATGGTAAAATCAAAGATATTGTATTAAGGTAAATAATTTTACTTTTAAAGAATATAATATTAAAATGTCGAGTCTATATGAAACTTAGGGGATAAAATGAAAAATTTTGATACAGAATACATCAGCAATAGAGCTGATTTAGAGGAACTGAAAGTAATTATAAAAATCTGTTTTACAGAAGATAGTGAGGAGTGGATTTTCACCTTTTACGCATACTTCAAAGAAAAATCCTAATTAGCTAGCGTTCACTATGATAGTAGGTATATTAGATGATTTAGAACCTGTAGTGAAGTTTTATTAAGTCTAATTTAAATTATGAAGCAAGGCTCTTGATGAAGAGATTTTTTATCTAATAGAGTATAGAAAATATGAGAATGAAAATAAATTTAAGCATTATCGGCATTTCTTTTAATAAAGTAGAAACTATTATTTCTTTTATTGAAAGATATATGAATGATAAAAGAAACTAGATACTGAGAAAATGGATAGATGTAACAAGTGAATTTACAGAATAGATTAAAATTGTCAAATGAGGAGAATATGGAAAAATAAATCATGAGATTTTTGGAGAATTAGATTTAAATGGATTAGATGATGATTTGGGATTTGAGCGACGGTGTTGCTGTATTGTGGGAAGAAGAGGTAATGAATCAATACAACACTTTGGTATGATAAATCAGTTTAAAAATTACGACAGAAGTTTTAGATGTTTTTCTAATTCTATAGGAAAGTATAAAATTTAAAAGAGGTTAAATAGAAATGAAGATATAGATTTAAGTAAAAAGATAATATTTGTCAAAATATCTAAAATAATTATTGCACGGACAAAAATTCTAATGGAAAAATGGTGAGATCAGTCTGTAAATATTTAAAATGAATAGTCTTCTATGATAGAATATAAAATATCGTGAGGAGGGTCATATGAAAGAAAAAGTTTACAAAAGTAAACCATTAACAGAAGGAAAAAGAATATTATTGCTACTTTATAGGTATTATAAAATCAATGTATTGTTATCATCAAGCTGTAATCAAAAATTTTTAATACTATCTAAATTGTATTCTATGAGCATATTTTTAGTATTCTTTGTTTTTATTATTCTCTAGATAAGATACTTTTTATATATAAATCTATACTTTCATTTTTCTTTCCATAGTTATAAAAGTTGAATTAGTATAATATCATAATAATCATCTTGTTTTTCCATTATATCGCCTCTTTCTATATTTTAAAGCTTTTAAAAATTTTTATAAACTAATCATATTATAGAAAACTTAATAATAATTTAATTCCATAGAAATATTATAATGATTCCACAAATTATAATAATTATTCTAAAATCTTATCATTAAACTTATGACTGAAAAGATGAGACAAATAGAGTAATTCCTATAAAACCAAGCAAAAAGAAGCTGATGTTACCCCTAGTATAAAAATAAGTTGAGGTCATCACTAGGTAAACTAACTCTGAATGCTCCTAACATCATAGTTCCATCAATAATAGCTTGAGGATTAAACCAAGTTACAACACAGGCAGTTGTAATCACCTTTTTGCTAAAGAGATATTTGTTTCATTATTTTCTTTAAGAGAACTTTTACTTCTTAAAAGTCCTTGCCCAATATAAATAATAATAAGACTTCCTATTATAGAATAGTAAGTTTTAGCCATTCCAATTTATCTATTAAAAGTCCTATTCCAAAAACAGGCAAAAGCAAGAGTTATGTCAAAAATATTACAATTAAAGCAATCATAAGAGCCTTTACTTCTTTTTGAGTAATATGCTGAGTTTATAACAAACAAATTTTGTACTCCTATTGGGAGCTACATACTGAGTCCCATAAGAAAACCTGAAAATATATTTCCATTGTTTTTACCTCCTAAAAGTATTTTAAATTTTATTAATACCAAACAACACTATATACCAACCTTATAATAAAATTATTATTTATTTTAACTAAAATAATCTGTATAGAGAATCTTATTCTCTTAATTTATTTTTTTATTCTTATAAAGGAATCATCCTATTTAGAATGTATATAATGTTGTTTTTTTAATGTTATTCAAATAGAAATTAAATATTATATAGTAATGTATGTGAAAGCTAAATTTTATGTTTTTATAACAATCATTTATATTATATATTTCTTACAACTTTCTAGTATAAAGACCATACTATATCTATTTATATTTTTCAAGCATATAGAGATAAAAAGGAGAAAGAATTAGAAATTAATTGAGATAGTAAAATAAAATCTTTAAATAAGAAAATAATTCATTAATCAATTAAGTATTGTTAATGACAGCTGAAAATAGATAATGAGATAGAAAGAATCCGCTAAATTGTGAAAAGTCTATCTAACAAGTTATTAAGAGATGACAAAAGAAGAAACTCATTTGAGCTTCTCTTCTTTTCTTATTATTTATCATTAATAATTTTCTATATAATCAAAATTATTCCTCATTTTTAAAAATTTCTCCTAATATAGCCTCAACTAAAGTTGAAATTGTTATTTTATTTTTCTAGCAATATCTTCTAATTTCTTTTTACTTTCTGAAAATGATATATAATAAAAATCATTTTGATGTTTAGAGAGTAAGGAAGAAAAATAGAAAGTTTGGATTTTTAGTATATTACTTTGCAATAAATTTTAGTTCTTATTCACATCCAAGATCAGTGATACAGAGATTACTCTGAAAACTTGAAAAGCAAGAAACTTGAAGGTGTAGAATTGAAAATTAAATTTAGATGAATTGAATACAAAGTTGAATAAAAGAATTTTGGAAAACCAGATAAAGAAATGAATGTTAGATGGAGATAATATCGTATTTTTAGAAATATATTTATTTAAACATATTAGAATAAAATTTAATAATATGGACCTAGCAGTCAAGAGGTGATATAACTTTTGAGCAAGCTTTCTGAATGACGATAGCCTTCTGGAACTTTCATGTTCCTATTGACGAGAAAATTGATAAAATCTAAAATTGAAGATGAATAGAGCGCTAGTTATAGTGACGCGAGGATTGTCATTTTTATGTGACTATAATGAGAGTCTCTGGAAAGTTGATAAGGATAATGAAAAGATAAAGGTAAAAATTAATGAAAATATAAAATTTTATTTTAATTTGGTAAGTCCAGTAGAATACGAGGTAAGTTTTGAATGAAAAATATATAAAATATTTGATTGCTGTAAAGTTAGGCCTAGCTTTTATATGCGTTATTGCTAGCAATTTTGCTTTGATTTTGTAAGATTTGATAGTATCAAGAGGAAATCATTTCTTGGATCAATGATAAGCAAGATTAATACGATAGTAGATTGATTTATACATATACTCGGACTGACTTTCCTTTATGGAATCATCCATTCTTAGCGTACAATAACAGGTGGGAAAACTTTAATTATGACTTATTCACTTAAAGAAAATTAAATTTTCTAAATTAGTTTTTGATTGCCGTGATGATAGCTTTATCTTGCGATTTGTCAGCATATATCTTTAGTTAAATTTTATTATAAACTCTATCGTGAACGTGCTCGATGGAACTTTTCTATGATTTGTGACATCGCCACACGATCATTGTATAGCATCAATTTTTGTTATTTTAATTGGAATTTATAAATATTTTTACATCATCTAAAAGATAAGGTGCTGTGCCTCATATGGTGAGACGAAAGTCATATTTTCAGCTCATTGATTTTAGGTCTTTGTCCTTGCCCCGGTGTGTAATGACGGTGCTTTTATGGAAAAGTTTTCGCTTGAATAGTAATTTATTTTTATTCACTCTTTCAACTCTCGACTGGAATATTTTTAGTAATTTTATTTTGAGTGCACAATAGCTTTTATACTAAGTTGAAAAAGGAAAATCACAAGCTCTTTCACAATATTTTTAGTAAATGCTTGGAGCAATATTAATGATATTATTTTGAGTATTTGCAAATATTAATCTCAGGAGAATTTCAATATTTTGTAAGCGGTGTACGTATTATTCTTAAGAAATGAAGACGCTCGAGCCTCCTGACGCCTTCATATTTATAACACTTATCAATCATGATATAATATTTTCAGAATTTTAATAAATAATTTAATTTAGTTTATATTGAGAAGAAAATGAGAAAATTTTTGAAGATACATACATCGGTCTCAAATATAATTTCTTGTTTTAAAATGATTACACAAAAGAATTTGATAAAGTTTTAATCGAACGAGACTGTTGGAACTTTATATTTTGAGTAAAAATACTTTAGTTGAAAAGATAAAATGCTCTACAATTATGATGTGGATATAAAACAATGTGACAAAGCATTTTGCTTTGTCTATGATTTTAAGTGATTGAGACGATCAAGAAAATTCTTATTATAACTTCGTGGTGGGCAGTTTCGTGATATGCGTGTTGCAGCTACTTATAAGGAGAGAGAGGAATAGAATTTCATCCAAGCGCCAACTTCTTTGCTGGCTCAAGTTGATGGGTAAGTAAAATGGAGGGAAGCTGCAAATCAACCATCCGAATTGTAAAATATGATAGGCTCTTTCAAACAACCTTATTGCGTGATACACTGATGCAGATACTTCTACCTGAGAGGGAATTTAAGTCAGGTATGGGAAGAGCTGTTGTGGAAGCATTCTTTTGACAGCGTGATAAGCTCGTTATAGAGTATATAGAGCAGCATCCTGATTAGAAATTACTAGATGACGAAGTTTTGATAAATCTTAAGTTGCTTGCCTCAATTAGAATGTATTCTATGTTGATACAGACCCTCACGATCAAAGAGCACTTCTAAATCTAGCTCATACTTATGCCCATGTTTTGAGAGTTATTTCTGACTATGAAGGCTATAGTACTTCCACGGTGAGGCTGTGGCTAAGGGGTGGGGATTTTTGATTTAGGAACTCTGGTTTTAATGAGCGAGGACAATATCTCGAAAGAGTATTTAATGAATGCTAAAAACATATTTTAAACTTTTGACATCGATACGGATTTAGTTTACCTGCCATTTGAAAAATTTGTTCCACTTTATGAGAAAGGATGCATTCTTTCAACAAGATATATACTATTTTAATTCGTAGAGAGGGATAGTCTCAAAAACTGAAGTTAGCCTTGGACGAAATGAGATCATAGCAAGTATAAAACAATTTTTGAAAGCATAGTATTGATATTGAACTAACCTTTCGTGGGCTTTTTATAGCTGAAGCAGACCGATAAATTTACTTTTCAAGAAAACGATCTCACAAAGATTTAGAAGTCGTTAAACTTGGAGAAGATGTTAATATAAATTTTAAAAGAGGAAGCCATCAGCAGAACCTGGTAGCTCTAAAAATATAGAAACAGCTGGAACAAAGTCATTCTGTGTCGAACGAAAATCTGCTTGTGCTGGTAACATCAGGGCTACTAGGAGATTCAAGCAATAGAGATTACTTATTCAAAAAGTTTGAATGAAACTCATATCAAAAATTGATTGTATTTCTGGAGTAGACTGAAGCCTTTATTAATTTTAAGGGTGGGCATGTCATCAGTTTGATGAGAGAATGAAGAATGATATCTTGTTTTGATATAGGTGGAGGTTCAACAGAATTTACACTTGAGATAAAACGGGAATTAAAAATCAATTAGTTTGAATATTGGTTCGGTTAGGAATTACTGAAAAATTTTCTTGAAAGATGAAGCTATGATTATTCTTATAAAAATCAAGATCGCTGTTTATTGGGTCTCTAGAAAATTTAAAAGTCTAGAAGATTTCAAGCAAGAAAAATTTATTTCTAATTGAGCTGCAGGAACAACTACAACACAAGTTTTCAGTTAAGAATCAAAATGGAAAATTTATGATAGTGAGGAAGTTCATTTATCAAGATTGACTTATAACGACATTGTGGATAATTTGAATTTTATATTTTACAAAATATTATAAATAAAAAGGATATTGTGGGCTTGATCCAAAAAGAAGAGATGTAATAATTGGTGGAACTATAATTTTGAGAACAATCTTAGAATATTTTGTTGAGGATGAACTTATAGTTTCAGAAAATGATAATTTAATAGAGTAGTTTTAGGAGGAATAGATGAGTATAGAATTAATAAGTAATATTGGAGCATTTTTGATGATGATTTTATAAATATAATTTACAAAGATTTAAAAATCTAGTGGTTTGACTGATGAGGAAGTTGGAAAATAAATTGAAAAGAAAGAACTAGAGATTTACCTTTGCGGAAGAAAAATATTTTTCAGTTGAATGAATATAAACTGGTAGCATAGGGCTTTTACATCAAGAGAACTTAAAAGCTTGAAGATTGATTTTATTGAAGAAAAATTAGTGACTAACGATTATAATGGAGAGCAAACTCAACAAATAAGAGGCTTATTCAAAACTTTTGCTGATAAGGGGACAAAGAAAAATTTTAGGTTTTCAAATTGCTAAATGAGAGAAATGTTGAAAAGAGAATGGAAGCAGTGAGAACTGTTATGCAATGGAGGAGAGTTGAAAGAACTGGGAAATATAAAGTTCATCCACAGATAACGAATGGATCCAGATTTACTAAAATGTTATATCTATGATGGCAGCTCAAGAAAAACTTTGATGAGGTTGAAGCAAGTGATATGGAAAGATTCGAAAGAAAATCAAATGTTGCTTGATGAGAGGAAGATTATGATTTTAATGTCACTTATGTAAAAGGAGCTATTAATATGCCGCTCGTAAAATTATTGCTAATAAAGATGAATTGCAAAAGATAAAGATATTTTTGTTTTATTGTAGATCGGCTCATGAAGTGCTGATGCTGTGAATTTTATGAAGAGTTTAGGTTTTGAAAAGGTTCATAATGTTAAAGGTGGCTTTATTGGATATTTCCTTCAATGAATTTCATAAGGACAAGGGAGAGTTAGAGATAGTATTTTGACGGGATATAATTTTGATTATGAGAAGAGATGATGAAAGAAAAATTATTTTTTGTTCGTATTTTTAAAGATGTAGAAAAATGTATTTAAGACTTTATGAATAATGAAAATAAAGGAGTTTTATTTATACCAACTGCTAGTTTAGTTGAAGAAATAAATTTTTATGTAGATGAGGCTAGGAAGTTTTTAAAAATTTAGAAATGAAGCTTGAAGAGAATTAGAAATTTCAAAATTGAGTGAAGAATCTATCAAACAAAAACTTTCTGAAACAAATTAGTTATATATTTCTGGAGGAAATAGTTTTTCTAATCACAAGTTTTTAAAAGAGGAAAAATTTAATCTTTTTATAAAAGAAAGAATAAATGAAGGTATGATCTACTATTGAGAATCAGCAGGAGCAATCGTTGCTGCTAAAATATTGATTATTCAAAATGATGGATAACATAGATATATTAGATAAAATTTTAAAGACTTTAGTGCTTTAGATTTGCTTTGATTTTTATTTAGTACCCTCATTTAGGTGAATTTCCATTTGAAGAAAAAACCTCAAAACTATTGTTGAGAAAATATAAAAACAAATTAAACATTGTTGCTATAAATAATAGTCAAGCTCTGATAGTTGAAGAAGATAAATATGAAATTAAATAATAAATATGAGGAAACAATATGACTGGTATACAAAAGAAATTTTCAATGGAAAGAAAAGAAAAATAAAAATAAGGGGAAAGAAAAAGGAATGAAATTAGTAGTATCAGATTTAGATGGAACACTTTTGGAACGAAGAGAGGAAGTTACACAAGAAACGATTAGCTTAAATAAAATTGGTGGCAAGGGCATAAATTTTGCTATTACACATGGGGAGAAGTTTTTAATTCAGCAAATAGAATTAGAGAAAAATTGAATTGATATTTATATGATTTGTAACAATGGTGCAATATTTATAATAAAAATGGAAGCTTGTTTAAAAGAAATGTTATGTCTTCTGGAATTGATAGCAAGAATTGTAAAATTTTTGACAAAAATAAAATTGAATATTTTGCTTTTTGATGAAGAGTAGAGATCTCATGTTGCAGCAGGAACTTATATTGAACCAGAATTTTTAGTTGGACCATGATCCGCATTATATAGAAACAGAAAAGGATATGAAAAACATATTCCAGCTCTTGAAAAATATTGATTATCGAAGAGGATCCTGAGAAAATTTTTTAAACTTAAAAGACTTAATCGAGAAAGAATCTTTCGAGAAGTTGAGGATTGTAATTTCGGCTGACGATTGCATAGATTTGAATATAAAAAGGTTGCAGTAAAAAGCTGGAGTTGAATTTATTTCAAGAACTTGGCATCGAACCAGAAAAATAAATGGCTTTGCGGAGATAGTGGAAATGACTATAGAATGTTAAAAATTTGTTGGACATCCTGTTGCTGTCAAAGATAGCTATATGGCTAGTCGTGATTTTGAAAATCAAACTGAGTTTTACGAATTATGAAAATGGTGTAGTAGAATATTTGAAAAGTATTTTTGAGTTATAGGAAAACTGACATATAAAATAGAATAAAAATATAAATTACGTGTTCCACCACCCTTAAAGTGAAGGAATTTTAAAATCAGGTGTTCCACCACTCTTGAAGTGAAGCGAATTTTAAAGTCAGTGTTCCACCACCTTTTAAAGAAGTGAAGGAATTTTAAAGTCAAGGAACCACCAGAAATGGTGTTTTCTTTTTAGGTGAGATTATGGAAAACTAAAATTATTTTGAAATAGAAGAAGAATATATAAAAATACTTTACAATAGTTTGATAAATTTAGTATTAAATTACCTACAGGGATACAGTTATTCTAGTAGCAGAAAATATTTAGGAATTCTCAGAGATAAATGGACTCTAAATATATCAAGCACCGTTATCTTCTCCCAATAAGAAAACAGATTATGAAGGTGTAGCAAATTAGGAAAAGTATCATGTACCCATCCATAAGGATAATAAAGTTAGAACAAAATGTTTCTTATTAGGGACAATAAAATAAGTAATATGATGCAGACAAAAGATGATGAAAAGTTTTGGGAAATATTATGATGTAGAGGAAGATATAAATTATCAAAAATTGATATTAAATGAGTTAGAGTTTATATACATGTCATAAAGAATTGATTATAAAAATTCCAATAAGTTATATTTACAAAAATAAATAATATGTTCTATGGGGTATATAAAACGTGTCACTGTAGATTTTAAATTATTGGAAGAGGAAGAGTAAAACTATAAGAGTAATCTTTAGCAAAACTAAAGTACTATTTATATATTCCATTTAACAAGGACAAGAAGAACTCATTTAAAATGTATATATTAATCTATGATATATGAGATATTAGTGAGATCAGTGAAATTTTATCTCAATAACAATTTTAATAAATACACTATAATAGTATTTTTAATAGATAATTTTAGTTTTCTATATGTTATATAATTTTATTGAAAAGAGAGTGAGAGAAAAGATGTTTTACTAGTTAGATTTTGGCTAAATGGACCAAATATAAGTTATTAAAAATTTTATATGACAACTCAAATAGAAATAAAAATAACAAATACATAGCATTATCAGCAAACAAGAGATAGCAGATAGTTTACATTTTTCTAAAAATAAAACCACAAAATAATGCAAGAACTTAGATAACTTTATTGATACTTTTTAATAATACTAAAGGTAAATATATTGTTAGTGATAAAGGAATAGGGCGATATTGGCGTGATTGGAAAGGGAAATATTAAAACTCACAGTGCAGTGAGAATATAATAGATAATCTAACAATGAAGAAAAATCATCGTAATAATGAGGAAGGAGTTAAGAGTTGAGTCTCCGAATATACAATTTAAAAGTATCACAATGAAATTAAACATGATTTTCAAAGGAAAATTGATATTCAAAATATTTTGATATTGATGATAAACACAATTATAAAATATGATATAATTGTGTATTAAGAAAATAATTTATAGCGTATAGAATAACAAAATGAAAGGGTGAAAATGAGTGAAAGCACACTCGATAGAACCTAACATAGCAGACGAAGCGAATGGATGCTAAGAAATTATGAATCTTCTAGATTATGACTGAACGAGAAAGCTTTCTAAATTCTGAAATAGACAAAGCACTTGATGAATATAAATCAAAAAGTGTGGAGGTGGAGGAAGAGACCAGATGCTAAACTTTATTTCACAAGATGAGAGGGATCACCAATTCATGTTATCCTATTTTGATAGGAAGTACGTTAAAGGGTATAAAGATGTAAATTAGTGAAACTTTGATGCTACGTAGAGTAGATAATGGTACAAGTAAGAATGAAACCTAATTATAAAAATATAAATAGCTATGCTATTGTTAATGGAGTTCGTGTGCATATGCAATACTGGCCACTAATATACAAGTTATACAGATGTAATAGCTATTGGAATTACAGGACATAAAAAGCAAGATGAAATCAATAGGACATCTCGAATTGGAAGGTATATTATGTTTCTATCTTGAATAGGACAAGAAGTTGGATAAATATGTCAGATTTATCATTTCAGAAAACTTTAATAATTTCATATAGTAAATCTGGACTTTCTCGACAACGAAGAACTAGAACTACTTAGCAGAGAGAAAAAGAGGGCTGGTCATGCAAGTTTGACAAAACTTTAATTAATGATATATATGCAAATGAAAAGGGACTATGAAAACTGATAGAGTGTATCTTGCACTCAGCTTTCCCTATTATGGCATACATACTTGAATAATCTGGGCAAGTGTTACTCCTCTGACTCAGATTTAAAAACGCAGTCAGAAGAAGGGAGTACAGATGGAGAAAGCAATTATTAGAAAAATAGGAAGCTTGTAGGTGAGAAAATCTTCCCATAAAAACAAGCAATCATGGCTAAGAACTCTAAGAATACTTTTGCTTTCTGTGACAATATAAATAAACCTGTGTAATGGAGAAAGTCAATTAAAAGAATATTTTCAAAGATATGTTGACGACTTTAGGAATTTATTACAAAATTGGCTTTAACAACAGACGTAAGGCGGTGTGTAAATTATCTAATGAAACGTGCCTGGTAATGGTTTTACTCCCAGGATAAAATTGAATGATGTTGCACTCACCCTCTCATACGTGGCTAACTTCTTCTTGTAAAACTTTACAGTAGTTAGCATTAAAGTATATAGTTGTGTTCGGGATTTTGCAAACTGCAGCAGGTCATATAGTTGCTGCTATGGAATGAAATGCTAATAGATGCAAAGGATAAAATCAAATCTCACAGCATTTAGAACAAAAACTTTAAAAATTAAGGCAGAACAACTTTTAGGTTTAGAAGTACTTTCTAATATCTATATGCTTTGCAATCGAAATATGATACTTATGGGAGATGGTAGTTCGAATATATTAAATGAAAGATTCCTGAGAGATTTTAATGTAATTATGCTTTTGGAGAAGAAACATGCAAAAATTCTCAGCAACAGTACTAGTATAAACTCCTCCTTATTCAGCTGAAGAGCAGAACGAATGTGCTATTCGGTGGAAGCACTGCATTGTCATCTTTGATGGAGAAAGTATTATGCTGCAAATAATTAGTCTCAACATCTCAGCAGTGGGTTCTGGGAAAAAGCCAAAGTAATATGGGCTATATTAGAAAAGAATACTCTGCTTGCTAGCATAAAATGCCTTGGACTTTCATTGTATTGGAGTCAAGTACAGACACATATTTATGTTTTAGAACAGGAGAGGGTATGCATCAAAAAGATGAAATCGTAAAATTTATAGATCTTCTCAATGATGGATATACAAGAAGTGATTATTCGTGTGAATGCAAGCACAAACGATGGATGGATAGAGCCAAAAGATATCAAGATAATGTAGTAGATTTGAGTCTGTAGCCTAAGTAAATTAAATATCTTTTACTGGAGAAAGAAATATTATGAAGGCTATAGGATCCCCAGGCCTAGTCTCAGACTCGGAATCAAAACTCTCAATGGGAGATATAGCACACCACACTTGTAAGATTTTAAAAGATGACGGTTGCAGATTATTTAGCTTTGGGAAGTATCAAATTTGATTATGACAGAGAGAGAATGAAAGCCTGTGGGTAAACAGATGCCCCACTGAACGAAAAACTTCAAATGTTCAGTGCGAATATAGAATGAGATTTATTTGATATTTCTGACTACACTGCGTTTTAATACTGATAAATTAGTAGATGGAGAAGAATATGACTATGTCAATGAGGACATCTTTAAAACTCAAGGAGTATTACTGATTTATTAATAAAGAAAAATATTAATGAAAAAGGGCTTTAGAAAGTTTAGGTATTACAAATGGATTTCTTTTCTATAGAAAAACCAGTATGTAGGACAATTTGTTAGAAAATAGTTCCTAAAGTAGAACCAAAAATGGAGCAATATTATCTACTATATTGAATATGCAAAAATCCCGCTTATTAAGTGTTTTAGTTTCAGATGTTGATGAAACTTTCAATATAAGTATCCAACTCACCTCATGTGAGTGGTAAACAGATTTTTGATTTTGCTGGACGCTTATATAAGCGAACTCGAAGAGGAGCGTATAGTGAACTGGCCGCCTATTCCAAAGATAGTTGGCCCTTGATAATCTACGAATTTGATTACAGAAACAAATGAATAGAAATTTTTCTAATATAAAAATGGAAGATTATCAAAATAGAAAATTTGTTTGAAAGAGTTAAACTAAAATTATCCTATAGGCAGTACTACCAAAAGAACTGTAAAAGATTATATTTACCTGTTCTTGCTTTCAAGTTTTATGAATCAGGTTGTACACTATTATGTACCAAAAGCTGAGACTACAATTTTAAAAATGTTACCTTTATTCCATCTAACAGTGATGTATATAGGGCATATTATCAGTCAAGAGAATTTTGTATGTATTATCAGATGCATATGCTGTTGAATGAAAAATAAAGAAGAAAAATTTGAATCTAATGAGTATTTATTTCACAGTTTTTGCATTAATAAAGTTACAGATTTGAGCTATATTCTTATAAAAATAAATCAGTAGGCTGGAATGTTGTAAAAATAAATATATTAAATTACCAGTTAATTTGTATGGGCATGATTTTGAATATATGAAACATTTTATTCACAGTAAAATTAATTATATAAAGATGTTATTCTATAAGAATAAAATAGACTTAATGAAAGATGATGGCTATAAAACAAAAATAAAAATTAAATTTAGTAGATAATATTCTAGTATATCAGTATGAAGATAAATCTATCTCTAACACTGGTTTTGCTTTGAAAACTTCTCTTTCATATAATCTCCCCATGACATTTTATATTCTATTATAGAAGGACTATAGTCGAAATATTTACCGACTCATTTTACTCAATCTCTTTCTTTCACAGTCTCGGTAGACAGTACAACTCAATTCCTCAACAACTCTATATCCTTTACACAACCTCATATACAACATAGTGTCGTCATTATCACTTTGAGTTTTCATTGACAGACTAGCCAAATCACCATTTTAGCCAGTTTTTATGTATTTCAGTGGGCTCATAATGCTTAGCTAGTTCATATAACTTTGTTATTTGAGAGTATATTTGAATAAAATTTCTCTTTATTAAATGTAGCAACATTATCCTCATCATTGAAAAGTAAATAGTATTTATATTAGTTAATATTTGTAGTTTTTCTGTTTACTTCTTTCATCATAGCCATATATTTACCAGTAGGCGTCGGTAAATCTAATTATGTTTATTGTTTGATATCATTTGACTGTAAGGCTTATTTTGAGTTAATATCTCAATAAAATATCTTTTCAACATCTTTTAGAACTAGGGTAAATTACTGTTTCTCACTCTTTATACTTTCGAATGGCACCATAAAATGTAATCATCTCGAAGATTGTAGATAGTCATTTGCTGTTTCTATTTAGCATTTGATAAACTGTCATAAATGACAAAAGTGGAATTGAAGATGATATATGACAAATTGGACAGTAAGTACAAAGATCAAAAATATAATTATAAACTCGATATACAAAAGAAAGGGAGAACAGGTCAAAATGCAAACTAGAAAAACTTAATTATTCCGACAAGAAATGAGTTATTTCTTTAGCGGGAAGAAAGAAACAAAATTGAGGACAGCTTGAGAACTACGTAGAAAGATCCGACAAAGCCTTGTAGGAAAAAGCGCATAAAAGATTTTGATTTGGTCAGATGAGATAAAATTGCTGTGCTGGAGTATCGGGTAGGAAAGGATAGTTTGGTTGTTTTGCAAATTATTTCCAAAGAATTAGATAGAAGCATTTCAAAGCTAAAATTTGACATCGAACTCAGGATTTGGGAAGCCATCAGATGCTTTGACGATAAACTTCAAAGGAAAATTCTAATTTGTAAATGGACCGACTGCGAACCTTTTGATGCTGATGCCTGGAAGATTGTCTTGAGGAAGCTCCAGTTTTACACCTTTTGTTTTGGGTGTGCAAAGATGAGAAGAGGAGTTTTATATAAAAAGTTGAAGAACTAGCGTTTTAATAAAGTCTAGCACTGGGACATCATTTTGATTTAGACATTGTTCGAAACAACATGATAGATATGTTTTATGCAGGAACTGTTAAAACACATGTTGCCAAAGGCGTCGCACTCGACATCTGGAAAGATGGATGGCACTCAGACCCTTGCTTACGTTAGAGAAAAGGTTATACAATCACACTTTCCGAGGAGACGACAATGATATTCAACCTATGAGTTGTGGCTGTCCAACAGAAGGTCGGGGAAAAGGTTGATCTGAGAGAGAAAAGAAAACAAAATATTTATTGCAAGATTTAGAAAACTAACAACATCATGCAAAAGCATATTCAATGCTAAGAAAAATATTAATTTAGAATATGCAATATGGGATACCACTGGAAATGAAACAGCAAAGACAGATATATATCTAAGGAGGCACTATGAATCTTTTATTTCGAAAGATGTTAATAAAATTCCTTTGGAAAGAAGTAGATGATTGCCAACGATAGTGAAACTGGAAGAAATTAAAACTCAGTGACATGATTTATCGTAGGCAGGAAGAATCTGGAAGAGATGGATAGATAACCTTTCTGACTTTAGGAGGAAAAGAATGTCAAACAGGTATTTATGTTGACGAGACAAAAACAGCAATAACTTACGGGGAGATAAATTTTCCTATGTTGATGTAATATGTAAATTATTATTCAGAATTTTTAGATGTTGGAAATTGGAGACAGAGTTGCACTGATGATGGAGAATAGACCCGAGTCAATTTTCCTTCCTTACCCTCGATTTGGCCTAAAGTAGCTATAGCTATGAGTTTGGATGCAGTTTATACTGTTGGAACAACTTGTCAGCAAGTTTACGAGATCAATACCTAAGTACATTTTGTCAAAGCTCAAAAACTCAGTTGCTCAAGAGGCCAGTAAATCTTAGGAGACATGTAAGATGTAATAAATGTTGATGACATTAAGTTGTTCGCTGAAAATTATATTGCTAAAAAGCAAGAATTTTGAATTTAAAGATGAAAAAGATGTTGCAAATAATTGTTTATACTCTGGAAACAACAGGAAACTTGAAAAGGTGTAATGACAACTTCATGAAAATATTTTAGCAAAACTTAAAATGTGAGTAAAGCGCATGTTGATTTGGTACAATGAAAAAGAGATTATTTTTAGCAATATTGCCATAATCATCATATTATGCCTTTCATGCTTCCAGCGATTGATATTGCCATAATATACTTAGGAGTACTTTGTTGTTCTTTTATCCTGAAATTTCATCGGCTAGTCTTATGAAAACTTTGGAAAGCCGAAAGTTCTCGTAATAATTGAGTGCCAAGAGTTTGGGAAATGTTTTGATACAGGCTATAATGGCAAAAGCAATCAAATCAGCTCTGTTTGTCAAAAATTTATGTTTGAGATGGCTGAAGAAACTTTAATTCTATCTCAATAAGATAATATTTTCAAAGTTCATAGTGTTAGAATTTGGTGGAAAATGTTAGAATTATGGTTTCAGTGTGTGTGGAGGCTTAAGCAAGATAAAAATGTTTTAGATGACTTTGAAGTTTTAGGTTTTATGTTATACAAGGTCATGGAATGACAGTGAGACAGCTCCTATTATTGCATCTCACCGTTCCGGGAAGAGAAAGAACTGATACTTGTTGGAGAAGTTATTCCTGATGCTGAAGCTAAGTCTCATTCTGATGATGAAAAATTCTTGTAAGAGGATGTAATGAAAGGTTACTATAATAACGTGAGGCAGCAACAAGAGAAACAATAGACGAAGATGGTTGGTTTATACCGAGGATTTAGGTAAGATGGAAGGTAATCATTTGATGATTATCGGAAGAAAAGAGAAATGATAGAAGCCTACCCTAATGGATATCGATCTGCTGATATTGAAACTCGAAATTATAAAATTGACTGACCTTATAAAAGAAGTTGCCGTTAGCAGAATATCAAGATCTCATTCATGCTTGGCAATAGTTTACCCGGATTTTGAGAAAATGGCACAAGAAAATTGTAAATATTGAGAAAAGTATTACTGGATGTTATTGAGAAATATAATGTGTAACTGTCTCCTAAATTGTAGATCTCATGATATAAAAATTGTTAAGGGAAGAATTGCCTAAGATGCAAGAATCGGATTAGAAGATTTTATGTCTTTAAAGATTCAATTGAGGATAAAGTGCCTCGAAACTAAAAGAAGAAAAGTGAAAGTTGTTGAAATTCAGAAGAAATTAGTGTTGATTTGAATGTGATAGCTGGGCATATAAGTGAGGAACATAATCAGAAATAGAGCCTGATTCTCATATTGACTAGATTTAGGTTTTGACCTTCTTTGATATTGTTGGAGTTCAGATGAATTTTATAAATGCTAAGTTGGAAGCAAATTTTACAGAAGTTAAGATTTTGTTGAAAATAAAACTCCAGAAGTCTCGATAATCAATTCACCAATAAATCAAAAGAGCTGGAAAAGTAACTGATAGATGGAAAATCTATTGGATAGGACACATGAGAGTAATATTGAAACTACCTAAGAGTGGATTCTTTTGCAAAAGCTTTGTAACTTGTGTATAAAGCCTTTAATGAAATTTAGATCCTAAATATAAGACAAGTGGTAAAGAAAAGATATTGGAGAAGGGAGCATGGAATTATTGTTGGACTCACCCAAAGTGGATGCCTTTTGCTGTCAATAATGCTGCTTCGCCAACAAAGAATTGTCAAAATAATTATTACACTGCGACCGCTCTTTCATTTTTAAAAGTGGAATGATGAAAGCCATTTGGCCGATCACGGAGATCATAATTTTAGCTGATGTAACACCTCAAAAATACATTATGCAAGCAGCCTGGGTAAAGTTTTGAAATCAGGTAAGAAACTAATTATCTTCCTGAGGGAGCAAGAACAAGAGACGGAGGAGTCATGCTAAGAATTTAAAAGATTTTTGCTATTTTAGCCAAAGAATTGTAGTACCCATTTATCCCTTTTGTCTTAAAGGAGCTTTTGAGGCATGTGCCTTATATACAAAGAAATTCCCAGGAAAATATCCAGTGTCAGCTGAATTTTAGAAAGAATTCAGAACCAGGCTGGATAAAACTGTTGAGAATTAGTAATCGAAACATAAAAATTGAAAGAGTTTGCGTAAAAATAATTTAGGGGGACGAAGGGACGTATGAAAAGATTTTCTTTATTGTTAGCTTTAGCTTTAATTGTGTAAATTTTTATTCTTATGTTGAAAGAAGTGAGCAAGTTGGAAAACTAGAGGACTTCATGGAGCTTATAAGAGAGAGACATATGAAATCACATGGGTCTATCTCAACTGGCGTGGAAGCGGGTACACAGATCATTGACGTGCCTCATGTTGACAATGGAAAATATGAAAAAGACTCAAGGGACTGAATGATAGGGCTGGCAAGTAATTTTGTGGCTTATCAAATATAACAGCTGCGTGACATCAGCTTATGATAAATATAAATACAAACCAGCTCATATAACGATTACTGGGGAAGAGATTATGATTTGACACATATCTTTTTCTTATATGCTTGATGTAAAATTTATTTGTCAGCCGGGTTTGGATATCTCGCAAGCAAGGCACGTAGAGAGAGCTTTATAGTGGATCTTTAGAAGCAGGAAGATTTTTAACAGGTAACACTTATTTATATGCAGGCGTGGAATGTCAGAATAGAATTTTATAAACAGTAATATGGAGGAATTTAATAAAATTTGCAAATTGCGTGTTTGGTCTTATGAGACAAGATACTTGATCTAAGTTTGTAAATGAGCTGAAGTGAATTTTGATAACAAGAAATACAGGATGAAACATGAAAAGAGCTAGAACAAACTCTCACATTCTTTACAAGAGCTTCATATCAACAATATGAGGACTTTACTTTATCGATTTGGTACAATAATCGTGGAACTAAAAATTCTAGATTTTATAAATTCTGTAGTTGGAATCTGGTTTCAAGAAGCATAATTTCTAAAATAGGCCTCTATATATATCACTGAGTGGTATCGGAAAAACCGATGCGTCATGATACTTCAAAACAAACATTATTTTGCCAATCTTCTAAGAGCTATTTTCAGCTTCTCACATACTGCTCAGTAGAAATATATTTCTTTGCATTTGAATTTGACTTCCTTTGATCATCTTTTAAAATTGCAGCCTCATATCTCTCCACCTCATCATCGTCAATCTGTTCTTGCATATATTTTTCATATCCATCTAAAACATATTTATTAATTTGTAACCTCCAAGTTGCTTTGCTTCTCAAAATTTTTCAATTGATAATTACTGAAGCCACTCGATCCATTAAATCTTTAGCTTTTTATATTTTCGCAATCTTTAACGCCTGCAGCTGTAAATCAGCATCATCATCAGTTCCAAGTCCATTTTCTTCCGAAGCAAACAGCGAACCGTTAATGAGAAACCATTATATAATATATAAAATCTCATAACTAACTTCCCACTAAATTTGAGTAATATAGATGAATAACTCAATCTTGGATTCACTATTGTATCCCTGCCACGTTTGAACTATCATACATATTAGTAATTAGCTCTTCACGATTAACTTTAGTTGCAACAGCGACAGCTATTTGCATTTACATCTGGACTAGTGAATACTTTTTACAAGAGAATTAGAAGTCAGACATAGTAACAATTCCCACATAATCCTGCACAGAAAATATAGACATTCTTTATTTCTTCTTTCTCTTCTTCTAATAAAGCTTATAAATATTAGCCCCAACTCTTTCTTTTCGGTGACACATCAAGTTTCCTCCTATATCCTTTGAGTGCCTTATAATAGACAGATTTTGCCAGTTGATAAGTTCTATATTTTTAATTTCTGCACAATTTCCTTTAATTTGTATCCATAAATATCTTTTTAAAACAACAATCTCTTTCTTTCTTCAAGTAATTCTTCAACTTTTCAAGTATAACCTTTAGAATCCAAAATTGATATCCTCAGGTAGAGATAAAACATCATCATTGACTCCCCAACGAATTTTCGTTCTTGAACAGCAAGTTTTATTAATCGCTATTCTATAAACCAAGGTAGATATTATCTCTAAATCCTTTGAATTTCATGATAATTATAAAAAGTGTCCAGCAATATCTCTTAGCGTCGTCATTTTTAAAGAATACTTATGACTTTATATGATTCTATCAAAATTATTCTTCATAAATGCTATCAAAATCCATTTTCTTACGCTCCAATATTTTATTTTATACTGGTTTTAGATGTTGATATATGCAAAAAGTTTAAATTTTTCAAATCTCAGCAATCAATACTTTTGAATTTTAATAATCCTTCCTAGGACTTTTATAGTTTCGTCCTTTTAGTCCAAAATTCCAAACTCCACGCCCAGCTACAAATACAATCAGCTTCTCTAATCTTACCCATTTTACAAACACAACCCATAACAGTAATCCTTAAATTTATTTTTCATCTCTAAACTCCTTCTTCCACTCCTGTTTTGGCAAGACCCATCGCATCACTCCCTGCCCCTCCTGCTGCTGGACAAGAAATAATTCCACCTGTCTGAGCAACTAAAACTTAAAATTCCTTTTAAAACTTTATTTCTTCAATAGATTTCTAGTAAGACACTTATAGTATCTCCCATACATCGACTAAAAAGGAACTAAACTCCCAGCTGTTGACGAATAAATGAACAATGGATAGTCAATAAGAGAATTAACTTTTTCATAAGTATCTACTACTGGCTTTCGTTACTATTTTAAAGATATAAATTGGTATCAAAATGAAATTTTTCTAAAAGTTTTGAGATGATGAGCCGCAACTTCAATCCAAAATAATCAACACAAGGGCCTCCAAGTATTTTCTAAAATTTTCAAATCGAACCAGAACTTGAATCTTAGCTTCCTAATCGGGTTATTTTCTTCTTCTTCGCAGCTCTGTACAACCTTCAACATTTCATCCGAACCAATATGGGATTAATTCTTGCACCTATCAACCCACTATCATCTGTAATCAAATGCCATCAGGAAGGATCAATTATTCTTTCATTGCTTCCAGCCTGCCTAACAATAACGGTGTCAGTCCTT